>Ga0209433_10000187_pt1 | contig 19259 bp, 20 predicted proteins | sample METZYME_5_50m_FD_187552 | JGI IMG/M metagenome (GOLD analysis project Ga0209433, IMG submission 187552) | Marine microbial communities from oxygen minimum zone in mesopelagic equatorial Pacific - METZYME_5_50m (SPAdes) (version 2) | ecosystem: Environmental > Aquatic > Marine > Oceanic | place...
CAGTGTCATAATAATTTTAATATTGTTATAATTATCTATCGATAATTCATAAATTAATCCTAAATCATAGATATTCATATCTAGTTCAGGATCTTTTATTTTTGTAAGAACCTTAATTACGTTTTCTTCTGTTAAAATTTCTGACTTTGAAGTTGATATATCCCCATAAGTAATGTCACCATCAGTGTTAACTTTTGGCATAAAGTCAGATAGTGTTTTATTATCCATATCTTATTGTAAAAGTTTTAGAGTTTTTTTCATAGACTCTACAAAATGATCAATATCATTTAAATCATTATAAATTCCAAATGAAACTCTACAAGAGCCGGGAATACCTAATTTTTTCATAAATGGTTGGCAACAATGGTGACCACCTCTGATCATGATTCCATATTGATCAAGAAAAGTCGCAATATCATTAAAATTCTGGTTTTTTATGTTAAAAGATACAATTGATGTATAATTTGCACCTTCGTTAGATCCATATATTTCAACTTCTTTAAATTCATTTAAAGCTTCTATTAATTTCAATCTAAGTTTTTTTTCATTTAGAAAATAATCTTGATAATTAATACTATTCAAATATTCCATAGCAGTTTTAAAACCAATTGCTGCCTCTATTGAAGGAGTTCCTGGCTCAAATTTATTAGGCAGCATTGCATAAGAAAAATTATCAGAGGACACTTCGTTTATCATCCCTCCTCCAAGTGTGGGTGGGTTTAATTGTTCAAGAATGTGCTCTTTACCATACATAATTCCAATCCCTGATGGCCCATAAAGTTTATGAGATGAAAAAGAATAAAAATCGCAGTCTAAATCCTTTACATCAATTTTTAAATGGGCAATAGATTGACAACCATCAACTGCAACCAAAATTTTATCATCAATTTCTTTTTTAATTTTTTTTATATCAAGTATTTGACCAGTGACATTTGACATGTGCGTTAAAGAAAGAACCTTAGTGGTGTTATCACAACTATTGATAATATCATCCTCGGATAATATGCCTTCATTAGAAATAGGTATAATTTCTAATTCTAGTCCTAATTTTTTACATAAGTTCATCCAAGGTAAATAATTTGAATGATGTTCTAGTTCAGTCACAATAATCTTATCACCCTCTTTTAATTGCTCTGCTAATGAATTAGCAATAATATTTATTGAGTCAGTGGCTCCTCTTGTAAAAATTATCTCATTTGGAGAATTTGCATTTATAAATTTTTTTGCAACATCTCTTGATTTTTCGTATAAATCTGTAGCATCAATACTTAGTGAGTTCATTCCTCTATGAACATTTTCATATGAATTTTCTAAAAAATCAGAAATAGACTGTATTACTTGTCGAGGTTTTTGTGTGCTAGCAGCAGAGTCAAGGTAAGTAATATTATTGTCTCTGATCTTTTTGTCTAAAATTGGAAAATCTAATTTTATTTCATTCATGATAATAAACTTTCAATTAATAAGTTCGAATATTCTTTTAATTGATCATCTTGTATTGACTCAATAATCTCAACAATAAATGCTTTTTTTAAAATCTTTTTAGCTATTTCAGTGTCAATACCTCTAGAATTAAAGTAGTAAATTTGCTCGTCATCTAGTTTAGATACAGTGGATCCATGGCTACATTTTACATCATCAGCATAAATTTCAAGTTCTGGCTTATTATTTGCCCTAGATATATCGTCTAATAGCAAAGATCTACTCATTTGATATCCGTCAGTTTTTTGGGCAATAGAGTCAACATAGATTTTCCCTTGAAAATTTGTAGTAGCGCCTTTTTCAACTATAGATTTAAAAATCTCTCTACTAGATGAAGAGGGTTTTATATGTTGAATAAAAGAATAATTATCATTTACACCATGATTGTTAATATTAAGACCAAATAAATCAAAATTACACTCTTGATTTAATGATGCATAAAATTCATTTCTTGTATGAATATTATCTGATTGAAAAGAAACAAAATTTAAATATGCATTATCTTGCAAATTTGACTCAAAATATAAAAAAGATTTATAATTGGAAATGTTAAAATGAATAACATTTAATTTTGAATTTTTATTAATATCAAAGAAAAATGATTTGGGATATTCGTCATTTGATTGATTATTTAAAATAATAAGATTTGTTTCATTTGTCGAAGATTTGGAAAAACAAATATTCTCATTTATTTGTGAAATATCTAAAAATAAATTCTTATCTTCGATTCGATCTAAATTTATTGATCTTGTCTCCCTTTTTAGTAAAGAGGAGACTCTGAAAAAGCTATCATCATTATTAAATTTCCAAATATTTAAATCAGAGACTAAATCAACTGGATTTGAGATTAAAGATGAAATATTTTTTGAAATTTTTAATAATTCAGATGAGTCTATTTCCTTTAGTTGGTTCTTAGATGTTATATCTTTGTGAAGTTGAGCGTATTTATAATTTTCAATTTTGAAATTTTTATATGGATTTTGATTGTCTAAAATTGTTTGTGCATATTGAGATATGTTGTCAGATTGTATCTTGTCTAAGTTTAATACAAGTTCCATTAGGCAGATTGAGATATTTCTTCGTAACCTTTTTCTTCTAACTCTAAAGCCAAAGAATAGTCACCAGATTTAACAATTTTACCATCAGCAATGATGTGGACGAAATCTGGTTTTATATAGTTTAAAAGTCTCTGATAATGAGTAATTACTAGGAATGAATTCTCTTTATTTCTTAATTTATTAACTCCTTCGGAAACAATTCTTAAAGCATCAATGTCTAAACCAGAGTCAGTTTCATCTAAAATAGCCATTTTAGGACTTAACATTGACATTTGTAAAATTTCTTGTTTCTTTTTTTCACCTCCCGAATAGTTAACATTTAAGTCTCTTTTTAACATATCGGTACTGATATTTAGTTCTTCAGCTTTTGATTTCATTAATTTTGCAAATTCTAATGCATCCATTTCACTTTGACCTAAATATTTTCTTTTAGAGTTGATTGCTGTTTTTAAAAAAAAAGAAGTCTGTACGCCTGGTATTTCCATTGGATATTGAAATGCTAGAAACAACCCCTCATTTGCTCTTTCATCTACATCTAAATCCAGTAAATTTTTTCCATTATACTCTATTTTTCCATCTTCTATTTCATATTTATCTTTTCCTGATAGCACATAAGAAAGAGTACTTTTACCAGAACCATTAGGGCCCATGAGAGCATGAACCTCTCCTTTGTTAATTGATAAATTTAAACCTTTAATTATTTTTTTATCTTCAATTGAGACATGAAGGTCTTTAATTTCTAGCATTATCCGACACTACCCTCTAAGCTAATAGCTACTAATTTCTGGGCCTCAACAGCAAACTCCATCGGTAAGTGTTGTAATACCTCTTTACAAAAACCATTTACTATAAGACCAACAGCATCTTCACTATTTAATCCTCTTTGTTGACAGTAAAATAGTTGGTCTTCATTAATTTTTGAAGTAGTAGCTTCGTGTTCAACCATGGAGTCTGAGTTACTTGACTCTATGTATGGAACAGTATGAGCGCCGCATTTGTTACCAACAAGTAATGAATCACATTGGGTAAAGTTTCTTGCGTTTTTAGCTTTTGGTAAAATGTTTACAAGGCCTCTGTATGTATTGTTTGCTTTTCCAGCAGAAATGCCTTTTGATATTATTTTAGAGGAAGTATTTTTACCGATATGTATCATTTTTGTACCTGTATCAGCTTGTTGCATGTTATTTGTGATAGCTACAGAATAAAATTCCCCTTTTGAATTATCACCTTGTAAAATACAGCTCGGGTATTTCCAAGTAATTGCTGAGCCTGTCTCAACTTGAGTCCAAGAAATTTTAGAATTTTTACCTCTACATGCTCCCCTTTTTGTTACGAAGTTATAAATACCACCCTTGCCCTCTTTATCACCAGGGTACCAGTTTTGAACAGTTGAATACTTGATTTCTGCGTTATCTAAAGCAACTAACTCAACATTCGCAGCATGAAGCTGGTTTTCATCTCTCATAGGCGCAGTGCAGCCCTCGAGGTAACTCACATAACTGTTTTTATCAGCGATTATAAGTGTTCTTTCAAATTGGCCAGTGTTCATTGCATTTATTCTAAAATAAGTTGATAATTCCACAGGGCACCTCACCCCCTCAGGAATATAAATAAAAGAACCATCGGTAAATACAGCTGAGTTCAAAGCTGCAAAAGAGTGATCTGATACTGGTATTACACTCCCTAAATATTTTTTTACTAAATCTGGATGAGTTTTTACTGCCTCTGAAATTGAACAAAATACAATACCCAAGTCACTTAATTGTTTTTTATATGTTGTTGCAACAGATACAGAGTCAAAAACAGCATCAACGGCAATACCTGACAACATCTTTTGTTCTTTTAGAGGAATACCTAGTTTTTCATATGTTTTTATTATTTCTGGATCTATTTCATCTAATGATTTTGGTTTATCTTTGAGACTTTTGGGGATTGAATAATAATAACAATCTTGATAATCAATTTCGGGTATATTCAACTTAGCCCACTGGGGCTTTGGTAACTTATTGAAAACTTTAAATGCATTAAGCCTCCAATCAAGCATCCATTCAGGCTCTTCTTTTTGAGCAGATATAAATTTAATTATATCTTCATTTAATCCTTTTGGAGGACGTATCTCATCCACTTCAGTAGAAAAACCATATTTGTAATCATCATTTCCTAGAGTGTTGACCTGTTTAATTGTTTGTTCTGTAGCTGCCATAGATCTCGATATATAAGATAAATAGGGATTTTTACAAGAAAATACGAGAAAATACTGTATTTAGTTCAGTTTCTGCTTGATAATTCCACCACCTAAAACCCTGTCATTATCATAGAAAACGCATGCTTGTCCTTTTGTAATCGCCTCTGCAGGTTCATCAAATTCAAAAGAGTATGATGCTGATTGTTTGATAAGTCTTCCTTTTTTAGGTTCAGATAAGGATCTAATTTTTGCACTACAAGAGATCTCAACAATTTTTTTTGATAAATCATATTCTGGCATAATAAAATTCAAATTACCTAATAAGAGAGATTTTCCTAAAAGATCTTTTTTGCCGCCCACAATTATTTGATTTTTTTCTTTAATAATATCAATAACATAAAGTGGATCATCATTCGAAATACCCAAACCTCTTCTTTGACCAACTGTAAAATTTTGAATGCCTTCATGAAAAGATAATATGTTTCCAGATAAATCAAGTATTTCACCCCTCTTTTTATTTTTATTAATGAATTTTTTGTAATCTCCATCGGGAATAAAACAGATATCTTGACTATCTTTCTTGTTGTACACAACAAGACCAAGGTCTTCAGCTATTTTTCTCGTTTCTGCTTTTGATATCTCACCTAATGGGAAACGCAAATAGTCTAATTGATCCTGAGTTGTTGCAAATAAAAAATAACTTTGATCTTTAGATTTGTCGTCTGCTCTGTACATGTGAGCATCTTTAATTTTACCTTTTCTTCTAATATAATGGCCCGTTGCCATACAGTCTGCATCTAGTTTTTTAGCAAAGTTCATTAAATCTCTGAACTTAACAGTTTCATTACATTTTACACAAGGAATTGGTGTTTCACCATTTTCATATGCATTAATAAAGTAATCGATAACATCTGATTTAAATGTTTTTTCATAATTAAATACATAGTGAGGAATGTCTAGTTTTTGGGCAACTCGTCTGGCATCATAAATATCAAGGCCGGAACAACAAGAACCTTTTTTTGCAGAGTTATTAGAACTGTACAACTGAAGTGTTATACCAATCACATTATATCCCTCTTTTTTCAATAACCCTGCTGTAACAGAGCTATCGACTCCACCGGACATTGCTACTACTACTGTAGTACTTGATGGATCTTTATTAAAACCTAATGAATTCATTTATAACTTGCTTTTTTTATCAAAAGTAATCTATGATCTCTTCTTTAATTATGCCAGAAGTATTTATACAAGGTGGTGAAGGTAAACTTCAAGCCAAATACTCACCTAGTGAGCAAGAAAAACCAAATATTGCTATAATTCTTCATCCAAACCCTAAACATGGTGGAACTATGGATACTAAAGTTAACTATGCAGCGTTTAAAGTTATGAAAGACGCTGGTTTTTCTACCTTAAGAATAAATTTTCGGGGGGTTGGTAAAAGTGATGGTGCATTCACAGAGGGAGAAGGTGAACTTAATGATGCTAGTGTTTCTCTGGATTGGCTCCAAAAGAAAAATGAAGATTTTAGATCTTGTTGGATTGTGGGATTCTCTTTTGGTGCCTGGATTGGTTTTCAAACCTTAATGCGAAGACCAGAAGTAGATGGATTAATTTTAATAGCTCCACCAGTAAATTTATATGATTTTAATTTTTTATCACCATGTCCTATTAAAACTTTGATTGTAAGAGCTGAACAAGATGAAATAGTGAAAAGGGATAGTTTAAAAGAGTTTTTTGAAACATTTAAAAAGCAAAAAAACGCTGAGGTGTCAATGGAAACTATTTCAAAATCTAATCACTTATTTGAAGGAAAGTTAGATCCCCTTATGGGTACTTTAAATAAATATATTCAAAAACACAAAAGCTAACACTTTTCACCTAAATATATATTTTTTAAAACTTTTGTTGTTTCATAATATGTCGATTGTTTTTTTAAAAGATATCTTATACCTAATAAAGCCATTCCTTGGGACTCTATGAAATCTCCGTCCATTTGGTATTCATCAATAAGTGATACACTATCAAAATATTTTCTAAAAAGTTTTTGTAAAGTGAGGTTTTTTCTTCCACCGCCCATTAAAATAATATTAAAGTCCGATTTTTGGGAGATTAAAGAATTAATAGCGAATGGAATTACTTCTAGTAAAGTATAAATAGAATTATTTAATTCTTTTTCTTTAATAAAGTTATTTAAGTATTTATGAAAATAATTTCTGTCTAATGATTTAGGAAGGTTTTTAAAAAAATAATTGTCACTTATTAATTGATTAAATAAATTATCAATTTTTTTACCATTCTTAGATAACAAACCATCAACATCAAATTTTTCTCCAATTTTTTCATTAATTAAATCATTGACCATAGCATTACCGTAGGAACTATCTCCAGCAGTTATCTTTTGATTATCAATAATAGTTATATTGGTTACACCTCCGATATTGACAAAAATAACCTTTTTTAAATCTAATTTATTAGCTATGACCCTGTGGAACTCTGGCATTATCGGTGCCCCATTACCACCATTTAATAAATCATTTTTTCTAAAATTACATATAACAGGTGAACTAGTATTGAATTTTATACTCTTATCAAATAGTTGTATTGAAATTTTCGTTTTTTCGTCGTGATAAACAGTTTGTCCATGCATTGCAATAAGGTCTATTTTGAAATTATTTTTTTTAATAAAATCGTTAATAGACTCCTTAAATTCTTTGTTTAATTGGTTAATTACTTTGATATCATCTAAGTACTCCTTTCTCATTACATCGTGTAACTTTGTTTGCAGGTCTTTACTATATGGAATGTATTGATTTGATATCTCGCTTACATATGAAACTCCATCTGATTTTATAAGGCTACAGTCGATGCCATCTAAAGAAGTTCCAGACATGCAACCAAGGGCGATATATTCCATTTGATATCTATAAAATTATGTTAATTATTATATATGGTAGATTATATACAGTTATTTAAGGATAGACATCTATTCAATCAATGTACCAATGAAATAGAACTAAATAATTTACTAAATAAGAAAAAAATTATTTTTTATATTGGATTTGATGCGACTGCCGATGCATTACACGTAGGTAGTCTTGTTCAATTAAGAGCCATTAAGACGTTAATTAAGCATGGACATCAGGCAATAGTGTTACTAGGTGGAGGTACAACAAAAATTGGAGATCCATCTGGAAAAGATGCTTCAAGACAAATTTTAAGTTATGAGGCAATAGAAAAAAATATTGAAAATTTTAAAAGAATATTTGAACACTATTTTAGAGATTATAAAGAGAGTATTAAATTTATAAATAATGACCAATGGTTAGATGAATTAAACTATATCGAGTTGTTAAGAGATGTTGGTAGCCATGTATCAATTAATCGAATGCTTACTTTTGAAAGCGTAAAAGAGAGACTTAGAAGAGAACAATCACTATCATTTTTAGAATTTAATTACATGATACTTCAAAGTTATGATTTTCTTTACTTAAATAAAAATGAAAATTGCGAATTGCAAATTGGTGGCTCAGATCAATGGGGTAATATCGTTTTAGGTATGGAAATTATATCTAAAATTAATAAAAAAGATGCTTTTGGCCTTACTACACCTCTTTTAACTACTTCTACTGGCAAAAAAATGGGCAAAACTGAACAAGGAGCTGTTTGGATTGATCAAAATAAGTATAGTTCGTATGATTTTTATCAATACTGGAGAAATGTAGATGACAACGATGTTGAAAAACTATTACTGATTTTTAGTGATTTAAATAAAAGTGAAATAAAGAGCATCATTTCAGAAAATATTAACGAAGCTAAAAAGAAACTTGCTTTCTTAGTAACTTCAGATTGTCACTCACAAGTTTCTGCCGAAGAGGCTGAAAAAAAAGCAATATCGATATTTGAAAATAACTCTGATGAAAATTTAGATGAAATTGTATTTGATAAAAACGAAGATATTAAAATTATTGATGCTCTTACCAGACAAAATTTAGTTAATTCCAAATCAGAAGCTAAAAGATACATTGAAGGTGGGGCTATTAAATTAAATGATCAAGTAATAAATGACTTTAATACTTTTCTTAATATTAAAAATAATGATCAAGTCCTTAGAATAGGTAAAAAGAAGCTCTTCAAGCTAAAATTTAATTAGTTAATAAATCACTTATGGCTTTGTTAATAAAATTTAGATCCTCTTTGGATTTACCAGCTCCCGCATAATGACCATAATTTGAAGGGATTACTCTTAATTCGCCATTAGGGATATCTTTTAATTCAATTTGATTATCCTCAGGAGGGAAATATAAATCATTTTGACCTGGCATGAGAATAGTTTTTGCAGATATAGAGCTTAGCGCTTTAGGAAAATTGTTATTAAAAATTTCATTATTACTTATGTCATGTTCTTGCCAGGTCCTAATCATAGCTAACAGATCATTAGCATCTCTATGATAATAAATTTTGTTCCATAATTTATCTAATACCTCTTTTGGATTTTTGAAGCCATTCTCTAAATAATGTTTTTCTCTAAACCAGTTTTGACCATGCGCCCATCCAGCCCATACTCTTGCCATTGTGGTTTTTCCCATGTTTGGTTGAGTCTGGTAATTACCCTCTTTCCAATTTGGGTCAGAAATTAACGCAGCATATACACCCTCCAAGAAAACATAAGTATGATCCGTGGTCTTGGCATGACCACACATTGAGATAACATTTTCTACTGATTCAGGATAATAAGAACCCCACTGTAAAGCTTGTTGGCCTCCCATAGACCAGCCTATAACAAGTTTAATCTTATCTATCTTAAATATTTGGTTGAGTAATATTTTTTGAGCTTTTACATTATCATAAATTGTAATTAAAGGAAAATTAGGCCCACTTATATCCCCTGTTGTATTGCTAGGTGAAGAGGAAACTCCGTTACAAAACATATTTGGTATAATGATAAAATAATCGTTAGGATTTATAGGGAAGCTATCATCTATAATGTATCCTTGTTCTAAATGAGTTCCAGCATATCTAGTTGGATATAAGATAACATTTGATTTATCATCGTTTAAATTACCAAAAGCAAGAAATTTTAAATCTAAGTCTATAGTTTTACCTGATTTAAGTTGGAAATTTTTTATTTCAAAATTTTTTAATTCTTGTTTATTAATCAATTAAAATAACTTTAAGTATTCTCTTATTTCCCAATCAGTTGTGGTTGTATGATATCTTCGCCATTCATCGTATTTATAACCAATAAAATTATTTAACATTGATTTTGAAAAAACTTCTTTTGTCAAAGAATCCTCTTTAAATGCATCTATAGCCTCCAGGAGATTTCTAGGTAAGGTTTTAATATTTTTTCCTTCCTCTTCTGTTATGTCATATAGACTTTTATTTGTGGCTTCAGGTGGATTCATTTTTTTTGTTATGCCTTTAGTTGCAGCAGCGGATAAGAGTGAAAAAGTTAAATAAGGGTTTTGAGTTAAATCTGAAGCTCTATCTTCTATACAAAATCTATTTTGAGGAAGTCTGATCATTGATGATCTATTATTATTACCGTAGGTCATATGCGTTGGTGCCCAGGTATGCATTCCTCCATCCAATCCCTCAACTGAAGGTACAAAACCATTATATGAATTAACAGTAGGACAAGCCAAAGCAGTAATAGCTGCCCCGTGCTCCAATATCCCAGCTACTGCATTATATGCTAGGGATGAAAACTTATCTCCGTCTTTGTATATGTTTTTGTTACCCTCGCTTATACATTCAACACTATGATTTATGTGAGCGCCTGATCTCCAATCACTTATTTGTGTTTTAGGCATAAAAGAGACAAAATAACCATATTTTTTAGCTATTTCTTTTAAGAGCACCCGTAAGAATACAAATCTATCAGCCATTCCTAGCATATCAGTGTAACCAAAATCTAATTCATATTGGCCGTAAGCTCCCTCGGCAACAACGTCGTGTAAATCCCAATTTAATTCATTGTTCAAAATATCTATTATCTCTTTTAAAAAATTCATACCATCAATAGAATACTCAGAGTCATAACCAAATGCCTGTCTTCTTAAAGGTATTGGGTCATTATCAATTGCTTTCACTGGTTTACCATCTTCCCATTTCATAACAAAAAATTCTGGTTCTATCCCTACATAATATTTTAAATCTGCTTCTGCATTTTTTTTAATTTGTTTTTTTAATGTTTGCCTAGGACAGACATCGTAGGGTTTATCATTCCACCATAAATCAGCAAAAACCCATGCACATGACTTGTCCCACGGACAAATAACTAAACTATCTAAATCAGGAACAGGGATTTGGTCATTATCAGCAGGAGTTAGCTCAGGGACAAAAGACACTGAATGAACAGCAAATTGAGGACCTTTACCAGCGCATAGATCTTCAAAGTCACTGATTGGCATTGGTTTTGTTTTGGGACTTCCTAAAAAGTCTATCCAATTAGAGTAAATATATTTTACACCTTTTGATTCTAAATCTTTTTTAATTTCTTTTACAAGTTTCTGATCCGGTAAACACTCTTTGAAATTATCTACATACTCCCCCATGAAAACTCCTATAAAATTATTAATTTATTATATGGAGATGTACGTATTTTTCATTAAGAATAATAATTTATTTATGGTAAATTTTTAGTTCATGAATATAAGTCTTTTTAAAAGAAAATGGAGACTATTTTATAAAAGAGCTTTTCTTACAACATTTATAATTCTGTCCTTTGTTACACTTATTGACCAAAGTCTCTCAAAACCTCTTTTTGCTCGTAAAATATTTGACATGACATCATTCATGCACGCTCTTTTAAACATTTTTTATTTTTCAATTGGCTCAGGGTTAGTAGCTATAATAGCTCTTATTCTTTTGACAATCGCCACAAAGGAAAATTAGTCAAATTGAGATAACCAGTTGTTAATCTCAATTAATCTATTACCTAAATCTTCCTCTTCTTTTTTCTTTAAAGATAGTATTTTTTTATCAAATTCATCCTCTGTAAAGTATGCTGTGTAATTATTTCTCCAAAAAATCATAAGATTTGCAATGTAATCGTAGGGCAATTCAGAATGATATTGAGTGCAAAAAATATTTCTTGCACTTGAATATATTGATTGAATACAAATGCTATTCTTTGAAACAATCTCAAACCCAGATGGAATTTTTTCAATGATATCAAAATGATGAGCAGGGGCATCAAAGATTTTTCCTTTACCTTTATAAATAGAGTTATTTAATTTTGAATTAATAATTTCAATATCTTTAGAGAGTCCAAATTCAGGCGTTTCACATTTAATTACATTACCTCCCATTGCGGTTACTATTACTTGCATACCCCAACAACTTCCCCAAATAGGTTTATTTTTTTCAATTATTTTTTTGCAAAAATTTAGTTGAGAATTATTATGTTCATTTATTTCATAAATATTTCCCCCACCACCAGTCCACATAAATGCATCAAAATTATTTAAATTATAATCATTTTTTTCAGGATAGGTATCAAGGATGGTTACTTCTGAATTAGGTAAAGCTATTTTAATTATGTTGGCAAATATATCTTTTTGAAGAATACATTTTGCATCTTTGTGTTGTTGATCACCATCTTTTGTCCAACCATTGATGACTAATATTTTGGTCAATTATTTTTTAGGATTTTTTAAGAAACTTTTTTTTAAATAATAATCATTATCCTTTTTTGCTAATTTTCTTAACGCAAATCCCATAAAGACTAGCCAAATGACTGAAGCAATTAGTTTATGTTCTTTAATTATTTCAACTAAATTTTTTACAAAGAGATTTGCGCCGGTATATTCCATTTTTTTTTGTTAAAGGAGCGATTAAATTAAATCGCTCCTTTATAAGTTAATCTTATACTATTTAGTATCTTTTGCAGTTTGAGACTCGTGTCTCGCAGCTGACCAAGTAGTAAAGATGAGTATTGCAACGCCAACAAGAGTCCAAAAAATCAAAGTACTCTCGCTATTAGCTGAGGTGAAGTAAGCGTCTATTGTTAAAGACTCCGGACCAAATCCTCCGTAGCTTGTAGCTCCCTCTTCACCAGGCCATGAGTTAAAAATGCTCATTAGTTATCCTTTCAAATTAAGGTTTAATAGTTAGTAGCCCGTAAGCCCAGTTCTGCTTTGTCTATACCAGCCTCTTGAACATGATCCGGTACTCTTAGCCAGTTCATTGACTTCATAATAAATGAAACCACGTAACCTGGAACAAAGCCTACTAAGAACATAACAATACAGCCAACTGCTTGACCCATAAATGACACTGCAGGAATAGTATCATCCATACCTGGATAACCGGATGCGAATATTCCCATCGCTAGTACACCCCAGATACCGGCAACACCGTGAACTGAAATAGCCCCAACTGGATCATCTATTTTGAAGACTCTATGTAAAAAGTCATTTGCTGGAATAATTATTACACCACCAACAAAACCTAAAACAAAAGCAAGTCCTGGATACCAGACATCTAAACCTGATGCACAAGAGAAGATACCAGCTAGTCCACCTGACATCATCCAAAAAGGATTACCTTTACTCATCCAGAATGCTCCGATCATTCCTCCTGCAAGTCCCATTAAAGTATTGTAAGCAAAAGATGACATAGTAGCAGGGACAAAATAAATAGTTGTCCATGTATAAACACCTTCATAACCGGCAATTCCTGGCCAAATTAAACAGGCACCTAAGAAACCAAAGAAGCCAACTATAATCATTAAGAGTCCTACAAAAGAAAATCTTAAATCATGTCCTTCAATTTCGTTCATGGTTCCATCTTTATTGTACCTACCAACTCTGGCTCCCAAATTTAAGACAACACCAAATGCAAACCAACCAGCTATCATGTGTACAACACCTGCTGCCGCTACATCGTGATATCCAAATTGTGTAACTAACCAACCATCAAAGTGCCAGCCCCAAGAAGCTCCAAGATTCCAACATACGGAACCTAATAATACTGCAAGGAATACAAAAGAACTTATTCTAATTCTTTCGATAACTGCACCAGAAAAAACAGATGCTGTAGTACATGCAAAAAGGGTAAATGCTGCCCAAAATACACCAGTTAACTGATCTGATAGCATTGGACCCATTGATACATTCCATGGTACGCCGTAACCTTCCATGTCCATTGGAACTAGTCCATGAGGAAATGCAAGATAAATGTACCATCCAAATAGCCAAAATGTTGGGATCATAAACGCAAATGCGAGTAAGTTTTTAACACCTGAGGAAACGGCGTTCTTCATTCTTGAAGCACCTACCTCGTACATTAAAAAACCAACATGAATCGCTACCATTAGACCAGTCATTAAGTAGTACCACCCTTCAGCGGCAACATATGTCTGGGCTACAAGAGCGGACGTTAGTTCTTCTAAAGTCATTAATTTATCTCCTTAAAATTTTTAGATTATATAATTCCCATTAAGAAAATAGCTGGGAATCATTTAACCTATCCTTTTAGATATTTTACTTTCTAATTGATAAATTATAAAATGAAATAAATTAAAAATTTAATAAAAAAGCGTTGATTTTCAATGTTTTTTGAAGTATGTCAATTAAACATATTAAAAAAAAAGAGGAGTGATTACATGGCCATAAATCTTCACCAGTTTGCAAAAAAAAATGGTGTGAAATATTTTTTCGTAAGTTTCGTCGATCTTTTTGGAGTTCTTAGATCTAAATTAGTGCCTGCGACTGCAATTGATGAAATACAGTCAGAAGGTGCTGGCTTTGCAGGATTTGCAACATGGCTAGATATGTCACCTGCTGACTCAGATATGTTTGGTATGCCTGACGGAGATAGCGTTATTCAATTGCCTTGGAATAAAGAAATAGCATGGGTTGCTTCTGATTTATATATGGATGGTAAACCAGTTGAGGCATCACCTCGAATAGCTTTAAAAAGACAAATTGAGAAGTCTGCAAAAAAAAATTTATATATGAAATCTGGAGTTGAATGTGAATTTTTCTTAGTAAATGAAGATGGAACATCTTTATCTGATGAAAGGGACATTCAAGCCAAGCCTTGTTATGACTCTTCTGCTTTGATGAGAAGATACGACGTTATTACTGAAATTTGTGACTCTATGATTTCACTAGGATGGAAACCTTATCAAAATGATCATGAAGATGCTAATGGTCAATTTGAGATGAATTGGGATTTTTCAGATTGTTTGGTTACTGCAGATAGACACGCTTTTTTTAAGTTTATGGTAAAATCAATTGCAGAGAAGCATTCTTTAAGAGCTACATTTATGCCTAAACCATTCACGTCTCTAACAGGAAATGGTTGTCATTGTCATGTTTCAATTTGGGATAAGTCTGGCAAAAAAAATATGTTTTTAGATAAAAAAGACGAATTGGGTTTATCAAAAACTGGTTATCATTTCTTGGGTGGTATTATGGAAAGTGCAGATAAAATGGCTGCTGTCTTTAATCCAACAGTGAATTCTTATAAACGAATAAATGGAAGTGTTACTACTTCAGGTGCAACTTGGTCACCAAGTTCAATTACTTGGGCTGGTAACAATAGAACTCATATGGTAAGAGTGCCAGGTGCGGGAAGATTTGAATTAAGACTTATGGATGGTGCTACTAATCCTTATTTACTTCAAGCTGGTATTCTTGTTCTAGGACTTGATGGATTGACTAATAAAAGAGATCCTGGAAAAAGGTTAGATATAAATATGTATACTGAGGGACACAAAGCTGGAAGAGTAAAAAAACTTCCATTAAATCTGCTTGATGCGATTAGAGATTTTAACAAAGCAAAAGTAATTAGAGCTGGATTTGGAGATGATTTAGTTGACAGTTATGTAAAATTAAAAGAACAAGATTGGGTAACTTTTAATAAGCAATTATCTAATTGGGAAAGAGAAACAACTCTAGATTGCTAGATTTATGACACCTGAGGTATTACAAGAAAAATTTTTAGATTGGCAGTGTCAATCAAGAATTCAAGCCTTTAGAACTCAAAATGGAAGACCTAACTCTTCAATGGCTCCTGTTCTTTTAGATAAAAAAAATAATGAACTAACAAGAATAATTGTAGTAATTTGTGAAAATGATCCAGTTAATACAACTAAACTTTTTGAGCATACTTTTAAACGAACTTACGATCCAGCAGATAGGTTTGATAAGATAAATAAATTTTTATCATCAGAGTATTTTATGGATAAAGATAAATTTTCAGACTCTTTGTTTGCTACTTTTCCACAAAATTCAAAGATATCTAAAAAGATCATTAAAGATGGGACTTGTATTTTGGATTTTATTCATCTTTCCACAAACTATCGACTAATTTGCACACCTTTTATTCTGGATAAAAATGAAGGGCATTGGGAAAATGTGTTCTGGCATAACAAAAATTTTAATCCAGGTCTCGGAAATGATATTGATGTGATAAAATTTATTCCAAATTGGAAAAAATCAAAACTAATTAGAATTCAAGATTAGTTATGTTTAGAATATTTATAAAAGAGGGAATGTTATCCCTCTTTTTTTTAATACTATTCAACTAACTTAAAATTTTCACCTTTGGCATAAGTTCTCTTTAATTGAACTAAAGGATGGTTAGGAGACATTTGAAATTTAATGAGTAATTCTCTTGCCAACATATCTCTATCTTGTTGGTTTTTTGGAAGTTTAATTTTCTTAGGAAGAGTTATCCATGCGTTTGCATTTCTGTCGAACACGGCTGGTGTATCACCTTCAAAACCCATGTGAATATCCTCGAGCCAGTTTAAATCATCCCAACCCATTATCTCAATATATTGTTTTAAAAACGGTGTTAAGTGTTTGTAGTCAGGAATTAAATTAACATCATAACGATAGCCAATATGCTGACCAATCATTTTTTCTCTTGATGTTTTAATTTCCTTATCTTTTAGCTTTGCCCCACCAACTACTTGATAACCTTTAGGTGAAGTAGGTTTTTTAGATTTTGCAGAGCTAGATTTCTTTTTTGTAACTTTCTTTTTAACCATAATTATCTCCTAGATTGAGTGGTAATTATCTACACCTACTGTTAAGTCTGTACCCGCTAAAGGAACCTTAGCCATCGCTGATGACTCCATAGTTAAGGCCGCAAGATCTTCTGGTTCAAGTGAGTGTATGTTTGTCTTACCACATGCCCTTGCAAGCATTTGACACTCAAGAGTCATGGTGCTGAGTAAGTTGTAAACTCTCTCCGCAGCTTCAGTTGGATCTAGTCTACTTCTTAAGACTGGATCCTGTGTAGCCACACCAACTGGACATCTGCCAGTATGACAGTGGTAACAGAAGCCTGCCTCTACTCCCATTTCTTTTTCATAATCTGCCTCAGGAATATCTTTATTACAGTTAAGTGCAACTAATCCAGCTGTACCGATAGCAATAGCATCGGCTCCTAAAGCCAAGGCTTTTGCCATATCCGCGCCATCCCTAATACCACCAGCAAAAACAAGTGTTATTTCACCGGTTTTACCAACGTCATCTAAAGCTCTTCTTGCTTCTCTGATAGCGCCGATACCAGGAATACCAGTATTAGCAGCTGCTATATGTGGACCTGCGGCTGTTGAACCTTCCATTGAGTCAAGGAAAATAGAGTCAGGATCACATTTTGCAGCCATTCTGACATCATCATAAACTCTTGATGCGCCTAATTTCAATTGAATTGGCACTTGATTATCAGTCAATTCTCTCAATTCTTGTACCTTAAGAGCTAAATCATCTGGTCCCATCCAGTCTGGATGTCTTGCTGGAGATCTTTGGTCAATACCAGCGGGTAGTGATCTCATTTCAGCTACTTGGTCTGTAACTTTCTGGCCCATTAAGTGACCACCCATTCCAACTTTTTGACCTTGGCCAATAAATACCTCAATAGCATCCGCTAGCTGAGCATGATGAGGATTAAATCCATATCTTGATTGAATACATTGATAATACCATCTATGTGAATATCTTCTTTCATCAGGTATCATTCCGCCCTCTCCAGAACAAGTTGCGCTTCCAGCCATAGAGGAACCTCTTGCTAAAGCAGTTTTTGCTTCATAGGATAGTGCACCAAAACTCATACTTGTTATATAGACAGGGATATCAAGTTTAATTGGGTTTTTTGCTCTTGGACCTATTATAGTTTCTGTTAAACATTTTTCTCTATAACCCTCAATAACAAATCTTGTCAATGTTCCTGGAAGAAATACTAAGTCATCCCAGTGTGGGATTTTTTTCATCAACGCCATTCCGCGCATACGATAACGACCTAGTTGTGATTTGATATGTATGTCATCCATCACCTCTGGGGTGAAAATTGAGTTTTGTCCTAAAAGTTGTGTATTACGTTTTGCCATTATCCTAGTATTCCTTTCTTCTCAGCTGGCTCTAGATTATCGTAGTTCCAGAGCATTCTTCCAGCAACGTATTTTTTAAATTTTGAAGCTGGAACTTTGCAATCTATTTCAGCATTTTTAATTTTTTGCTCCAACCATCTTACTTCATGTTCGTTCATTTCCCCGAGAACACAGTCAGTTCCCAATGAGTGAGGTTCTCCACCTACAAATATAATGCCATCATACATAGAGTCACCCATGTTTGCGTTTACATCACCACAAACGATAATTCTACCTCTCTGCATCATAAATCCAGTGTATGCACCGGCGTTTCCACCAATAAGAATGGTACCGCCTTTCATATCAATTCCAGTTCTAGCACCAGCATCACCTTTACAAATAAGGTCACCACCTCTAAGAGCAGCTCCAAAACATGATCCAGCATTATTTTCAACAACAACTTTACCGGACATCATGTTTTCTGCACATGACCATCCAACTCTTCCATTAATTCTAACCGTTGGGCCATCAATACACCCAATACCAAAGTAACCCAAACTTCCCTCAAATATTAAGTTTAGTTTGTTTAAAATTCCCACTCCAAGTGAATGTTTAGCACCAGGATTTTTTATAACGATCGAACCATATCCTTTTCTAATAGAGTCTCTAATTTTTTGGTTTAGTTCATGTGCGTTAATGCCTTCGCAATCAATAGAAATTCTTTTATTGAAATCAACTTCATGATTTCCATAATAAGTATAGTTTTCTTCTTCAGTAACTTCGAAGTAAAGTTTTTGCGATCTACCAGATAGATTTTCATCATCAAAAGCAGATGTTCTTTTTGTTAAGCCTGCCATACTTTTACCTCCGCTTCATAAGGATCATAAGTCTTAATTTCATGTGGGAAGATATTTCTAATAGCTACTTCCTCTGATGCACAAGCTACGACGTCTTCACCTTCATAGATCACCATTGGTTTTGCAGCCATATGATCTTTAGCCATTCCTAATTGATCTTTTGTTGAAACAATATATGTGAAGACACCATCAAGTTCGTCTAAACTATCATGCATTGCTTGTTCAAGTTTTATACCTTTGGCCATTTTATCAGCTATATAAACTGCAATAATTTCAGAGTCGCAATTAGAATTGAATCTATAGCCACTTCTTTCTAATACTCTTCTGTTTCCCCAATAGTTAGTTAACTG
>Ga0209433_10000188_pt1 | contig 19228 bp, 19 predicted proteins | sample METZYME_5_50m_FD_187552 | JGI IMG/M metagenome (GOLD analysis project Ga0209433, IMG submission 187552) | Marine microbial communities from oxygen minimum zone in mesopelagic equatorial Pacific - METZYME_5_50m (SPAdes) (version 2) | ecosystem: Environmental > Aquatic > Marine > Oceanic | place...
AGATTGATTCCTTTGATCTTAAATACGAAATAAATTCTTAAAGTTAGAAGTTGTCTGTTCTGCGATTTTCTCAGCTGGTATATTTAATAATTCAGAAATTGTTAAACAAACGTGAGCAAGGTATTTAGGTTCATTTCTATTATTTTTAGGCCTTTTTTCTAAATTTTTTGGGACGAGATAAGGTGCATCGGTTTCAATTATTAATGACTCAAGAGGAATATGTTGTAAAATTTTTCTTAAATCTTCACCTCTTTTTGGATCACACAACCAACCTGTAATACCAATATACATACCCATATCTAATATTTCAGTCAGTTCTTTTTTTGAGCCTGTAAAACAATGTACTATGCTTCTTGGTAAATTATTAAGTTGATTTAAGACTATTGGTTTGAAATCATGAAAGGCTTCTCTCAGATGTAAAAAAGCGGGTTTTTGAATCTCAACACTAAGCTCTAAAAAATTTTCAAAACATTTTATTTGAACATCTTTGCTTTGAAAGTTTCGATAATAATCTAACCCTATTTCTCCAACGGCTTTTGCATTCGAATGCTCTAAAAGTTTTTTTATATTGGATATTGTGTGAGGTCTCAGCTCAGATGCATGATGCGGATGTATTCCTAAGGCAAAATAAATATTTTTATATTCCTCAGAAAGCTTAATGATTTGATTAGCATCAGATTCTCTAGCAGCAGGTGTAAAGAAATATTCAATGCCTGATTTATTTGCAGATTTCATTACGTCATCGAGATCTGAATTGAAACTCTCATGTGTGATATTGAAACAAGAATCTGCTAGTAACATGCCTAATAATTTTGATAAACTACTCTAGTCTAAATGAAGTTCCAAGGTACAAAAAGTTATATTGCTACAGACGACTTAAAACTCGCTGTTGATGCCGCACTTAATCTTGAAAAACCTCTTCTCATTAAAGGAGAGCCAGGTACTGGCAAAACAATGCTTGCTCTGGAAGTTGCTGAATCATTAAACATGAGACTTGTTGAGTGGCATATAAAATCAACTACTAAAGCAGCTCAAGGATTATATGAATATGATGCTGTCTCGAGACTTAGAGATTCTCAGCTTGGTAATGAGAAAGTTCAAGACATCGCGAATTATATAAATAAAGGAAAACTTTGGGATGCTTTTACATCAGATGAACAGGTAGTTCTGCTGGTGGATGAAATTGATAAAGCTGATATTGAATTTCCTAATGATTTGCTACAAGAGCTCGATAGGATGGAATTCTATTGCTATGAATTAGATAAGACTATTAAAGCAAAACATAGACCATTAGTTGTTATCACTTCAAACAACGAAAAAGATTTACCAGATGCTTTCTTAAGAAGATGTTTCTTTCATCACATTGCGTTTCCTGAACGAGAAGTACTAGAGAAGATTATTGCTGTACATATACCAAAAGTTAAAAAGAAACTTCTGAAAGAAGCTATGGATGTTTTTTTTGACATTAGAAAAGTGCCAGGACTTAAAAAGAAACCATCTACATCTGAATTAATTGATTGGTTAAAATTGATTGTTTCAGATGATATTGCTCAGGAAGTTCTTGCATCAAAAAATAATTCCTTAGTACCGCCTCTTTATGGTGCTCTTCTAAAAAATGAGCAGGATGTTGAGTTATTGCAACGACTTGCTTTCATGACTAGAAGAGAATCTAACTAATGCTTATAAATCTTTTTAATACTGTGAGAGCTTATGGAGTTCCTGTAAGCCTGAAAGAATTTCTTGATTTACTTAAAGCACTAGAAAAAAACCTTGTGTTTGCAGATTGGAACGATTTTTATTTTCTATCAAGAACAGTAATGGTGAAGGATGAGAAGTTTTTTGATAAGTTTGATCGAGCTTTTGATGTTTATTTTAAAGGCATCAATAACATGGATGACGTGCTTAAAACAATCATTCCAGAAGACTGGATCAGAAAAGAATTTGAAAAGAATTTGAGTGCTGAAGACCTTAAAAAAATTAAGGATATGGGGGGGCTGAAAAAATTAATGGAAGAATTTAAAAAAAGATTAGAAGAACAAGAGAAAGCACATCATGGTGGAAATAAGTGGGTTGGCACTGCGGGAACATCACCTTTTGGAAATTCTGGAAACCACCCTAATGGAATAAGAGTAGGTGGTAAATCAAATAAAGGCATGGCTGCAAAAGTTTGGCAAGAAAGAAATTACGAGAATCTTGACGATTCACTTCAGTTAGGTACAAGGAATATAAAAATAGCCCTAAGAAAATTAAGAAAGATGGCCAGAAAAGGTGAAAATTTTGAATTCAATTTAGACAACACTATCAAAAGCACTGCAAAAAATGCTGGGTACTTAGAACTAGAATATGTAAGAGAGAAGCTTAATGACATAAATCTAATAGTTTTCTTTGATGTTGGTGGCTCAATGGATCCTTTTGTGAAAATGTGTGAAGAGCTTTTTTCTGCAGCTAAATCAGAATTTAAAAATTTACACTACTACTATTTTCATAATTGTATTTATGAATCAGTTTGGACAGATAATTTCCGAAGAAATGAAAATCGAGTAACTACTCAAAGCATTATGAATAAGTTCTCGAAGAATCATAAAATTTTGATAGTGGGAGACGCAAGTATGGCTCCCTATGAGCTGACTAATGCTGGCGGAAGCATAGAGCACTGGAATAAGGAACCTGGCGAACAATGGTTACAGAAACTGCAATCTTATTTCAATAAAACAGTTTGGCTCAACCCAGTTCATGAAGATCATTGGGATTACACTTCAACTATTAAAATGATCAACACCTTGATGGATGATAAAATGTACCCATTAACTATTAGCGGCATATCTGGTGCAGTAAACCATTTATCTAAAAGACATTAATGAAAGCTCTAGAAATCAAAAACCTATCGAAAATTTATGGAAATGATGTGCATGCACTAAAAGGCATAGATTTGAGTGTAGAGCAAGGTGATTTTTTCGCACTTCTAGGGCCAAATGGTGCTGGAAAATCAACTACTATTGGAATAATTTCATCTTTGGTAAATAAGAGTGAAGGGTCAATATCAATTTGCGGTGTTGATATAGATGAAAATTTTCCACTAGCTAAATCTAAATTAGGTGTTGTAAATCAGGAATTTAATTTCTCGCAATTTGAAAAAGTTGAAGATGTCATCATGGGCCAAGCTGGTTATTATGGTGTAGATCCAAAAACTGCTGCTGAACGCACAGAATATTACCTTAAAAAACTGGGCATATGGGATAAAAAAGACGATTTTATCCGAGAGCTATCCGGTGGTCAAAAGAGAAGGGTGATGATAATTAAGGCACTGATTCATGAACCTGAATTACTGATCTTGGATGAACCAACTGCAGGCGTAGATATTGAACTGAGAAGAGGCTTGTGGGATTTCCTAATTGAAATTAATCAAGCTGGCACAACCATTATTTTAACAACACATTATCTGGAAGAAGCGGAAAACCTCTGCAGAAACATTGCAATAATTGATAACGGATTAATTATTGAAAATACTGGAATGAATCAACTCCTACAACAATTGGAGAATCAAGTATTTACAATAGAAACAGATACAGAATTACCAAAAAATCTTGAGATTTCTGGTTTTTCTGTGACTGTTGAAGATAAAAACAAATTTTCGGTTATCATTCCAAAAAATATTTCTATGAATGCGCTTTTCGATAATGAAAATTTTAAAAACTTAAATGTTACAAACATCAAAAATCAAACTAATAGGCTAGAGGAGTTGTTTATTAATTTAACCAGTAAAAAATGAATCATTTTCAATCACTAAAAACACTTTCATATGGCCAAGTCAGAAGAATTCTGAGAATCTGGATTCAAACGATCATACCTCCAGCTATTACAACTGCCTTATATTTTTTGATTTTTGGAGAACTGATTGGGAGAAGAATAGGTGAGATGCCTGGTTATGAGGGACTGACTTACATGGAATTTATGGTGCCTGGTTTAATCATGCTGGCAGTTATAACAAATTCTTATGCCAATGTAGCTTCAGCTTTCTTTGGTGCAAAATTTCAAAAAGCCATTGAAGAAATTATTATTTCTCCTATGCCAAACTGGGCAATATTGCTCGGTTTTATTGTTGGGGGCATAACTAGAGGTGTCCTTGTTGGTTTGGTAGTAGTTGCAGTGAGCCTATTCTTTACAACTTTTGCAATTGATAATTTCCTTCTAACATTATTTTCAATTGTCATGACTTCAACTCTGTTTTCGATCCTTGGTCTCATAAATGGTGTTTATGCAAAAACTTTTGATGACATAAGTATAGTGCCAACATTTGTTTTAACTCCTCTAATATATCTGGGTGGAATTTTTTACTCCATTGAAATCCTCAGTGAAGAATGGCAGCTTCTTTCAAAGTTAAATCCAATCTTGTACATTGTGAATTTCTTTAGATACGCCATGCTTGGCACCTCGGAAATTGATCCATTGTCAGGGTTTGTCTTGATTTGTGTTTTCACAATTGGATTTTTCTTACTTGCTTATTATCTTTTAGTCAAAGGCATAGGGGTCAAGGAGTAAGTTTGGCAGGACCTCTCGGAAAGAAAACTTCAACACCAACTTCTTTTGCACCGGATATATTATTTCCAATCAAAAGAACCACGCAAAGAAAAAGTCATAACCTTGAAACCACAAAAGGAAAAGACATTTGGAATATCCACGAGGTTTTTTGGTTAGATCAAGATAATAGTGCTCATCAAAATGAGATCTCTTTATCTATACCCTCAAATTCTGAAAATACCGTTGAATCTAAATCAATGAAACTATTCATAAACTCACTAATACATAGAAGATTTGAATCTTTTCAGGAGGTATCAGAAATTGTAAAGAAATCTGTTGAAAATGTTGTTGGTTCTGAAGTAACAATTGATAAGTTGCATACAGCGGAAGATATTGTTGGTACAAATATTAAAATTAATACTGAATATCAATTAAGAAAACAAACCACAATAGAGGCAAAAATTCATAAATTTAGCGGTTTTAGATCATTATGTCCGGTAACAGCTCAACCAGATCTTGCAGATATCTACCTTGATGCTGCTATTGATACAGATTTTAAAAATGAACTTTCAGCATATCTTGGAAGCTACTTTGATAAACAGTGTTTCCATGAATTATGTATTGAGCTTATTCATCATGATTTAGTAAGCGCAGGGTTTGATGTGATTTCGACAAAAGGTTTTTTCGAAAGAAGGGGAGGTATTGCAATAATACCCGTTCGTTTTTCATAGATTCAATCTGATATATAATCCACTATTCGGAGAGATGGCAGAGTGGTCGATCGCGCTATCTTGGAAAGGTAGTGAACGTTGATAGCGTTCCGAGGGTTCGAATCCCTCTCTCTCCGCCAAAACAGTGATTTTCCTTAAAAATACGCTTAATTCTCAAGTCACCACTACAATCTTGTTAAAAATGCACCAGAATCATTGACAAAATGGGCGAATCAGGCGATAAATGGAGTATTAAATTTAATTAAAGAGGAAAGATATGACTAAAAGATTACTTTTGCTATTAGTTTCCTTGGGATTTTTCGGTCTGACATTTGCTGACCAAGAGGTTGACGAAGCCGTCGACGTCGTTGTTGAGCAAGTTGAATCCGGAGATGACGAAGATGAAGCCGAGCCGGAAGAAGTGGTCGTTACTGGTTCTAGAATTGCTAGATCTCAGTACGAGGTTGCACAACCTATTACCATTATCTACGGTGAGGAATATGAAAATAGGGGTTATACAAACGCCGCTGATGCATTGTTTGATGTACCAGGTATTGGTGTTACTAACTCTCTAACAAACGGTTCAGGCGGAGGCTTTGGTAACCAAAGTTCCCTTAGTGTGGGACAAGCTCTTGCTAACAACTTCGGACTAGGATCCGGTAGAACATTAGTTCTAGTAAATGGAAGAAGATTCGTGGGATCAACATCTCCATTTGGATCAGGTGGTTCAGGTAACGCCGTTGATATAAACAACATTCCATCTGTCATGATTGATAGAGTGGAAATTGTAAACGCTGGTGGTTCAGCAGTTTATGGTTCTGATGCTATTGCTGGTGTCATTAACTATGTTCTGAGAGATGACTACGAAGGCGCTGCAATGACACTTACATATGACGACTTTGCTGGTCTGGCATCAGATATTTCATTCCAGGCAGTAATGGGTGGAAACTTTGCCGATGGTAAAGGTAACATGGTTATGAACTTCCAATACGAAGATATTGGAACAGTATTCTCCAGAGAATGGGACAGATACTATGACCGTGAAACAGGCACATGTAACACAAACTTGTTACTAAGAACATATGCCGCAGGCAAATCCTATCAAAGACAGTACATTAAAGCTGGAATGGTAGTTCCTTACACAGCTAATGTTGAGGGCAACCCACAAGTTTCACAAAGAAACTGTATTACTCTAGCTGCTGTACCAGAATCAGGTAGAGCTACTATTTACGACTATTCATTTAAGAATGGTACAAATGGTATTTGGTACTTTGATGGACAATGGCCAGATGGTACATCATGGCACTTCGGTGACATCGGTGATCTACAACCGTACGATGACGGTATTAACTACGGAAGTTCATTCTTCGGTATTGATGGTCAAGATGCTTACAGAAATGACTTTGATACATTAAGAGCTGGTTTTGAAAGACTAAACTTCAGTTTATTCACAAACTACGATCTTAATGACAACATGACACTATATTTTGACGTATTCCACAATGGGTTCTTCTCATTCGACTACGGAAACACAAGTGGTTACCCATACTCAACATGGGCGTTCGGATCAGGACAAGATTTCCCACCAGAAATTTTCGTTGATAACCCATACCTAACTCAAAACTCAGTTGATATTATGAATCAATATGGCACACCTTCCGTGTATGTTCATAAATCTCATATCGATCTTCTTGGTAAAGGTAACGGTGGTTACACTATCGAAAATAACAACTCAGTATCAATGTACTCAGTTGGTGTTGAAGGTAGTTTTGATCTTGATGATAGATCATTCAACTATGCAGCTGGTTACTCACTAGGTAATACAGAAATTTATTCTGATGCTCCTGGTGTTATCGGTGCAAGATACGTCGCAGCACTAGACGTTGGTATTAACCCAGCAACTGGTGAAATTGACTGTAGAATGAACTACGATCCAACTCGTGACCCTGCTTTATATGACTACATTAGTCAAGCACCAGGTTACTTTACTGGTGGTCAGTTATTTGGTCCAAGCATTCTTGGTGAAATCGGAGATTGTCGTCCACTAAACATTATGGGTAGAGGCGCACCTTCAGAAGAAGCTAAGAATTACATTGGTACAAACCTAAGAACTAATGCATTCATTGAGCAAGAAGTTACTTACGGAACAATGTCAGGTGATTTATTTGATCTTCCTGCAGGTACTGTTAAAGCAGCTCTTGGTTTTGAAGCAAGAGTCGAGCAAGGTCAATATAACTCATCAGCTATTCAAGATATGGGTTTAACAAGATCAGCAGCTAGACCTTCACTTGGTGGTGGTTATGAAGTTGATGCCGACTATTTTGAGGTAAGTATTCCTATAATGGGTGGTGATTGGACTCTTCCTGGTGTTCAACAAATTATTGTTGACTTCTCAGAAAGAACAATTGATAACTCAATTGCTGGTTCTTTTGATGTTGACGCAACATCTGTTAACTGGAGAATCATGGATGACATGGCTCTGAGATATTCAGAGCAAACAGCTGTAAAAGCTCCTGATTTAGGAGACTTGTTCTTACCACAGGTAACAACATTTAGTACAGCTGCTGACCCATGTGACTACAGATACAGAGATGTTGGTAGAAACCCAGACGTAAGAAGAGCAAACTGTGATGCCGAAGGTATCCCAGTAGACTTTGTTTCAACAGTTGTTAACGCAACAGCATCAGGTGTTACAGGTGGTAACCCTAACCTCATCAACGAAGTTGCTGATACAGTGTCCACAGGACTTGTATACCAGCCAAATTGGTGGGATGACGTATTCTTCGGAAACGTTCAATTCGCTGTTGACTACATTGAGATTCAGTTAAACGATTATGTTACTTCTTATTCTCTTACACAAAATATGAATGCTTGTTATGACTACGAAACATATCCAAATAGTCAATTCTGTGACTCTTTCACTAGAGACGGAGATTTCCAAGTTGTTGATTTCGCTACTGGTTTAATCAATGCTGGTTTAATTGACTTTGCAACATATGTTTGGAAAGCAGACTTTGCTTTTGATGTAGCAGAACTTGCATCATGGGTATCAAGAGAAAACGTTGCTATGGACTTAGGTTCAATGGCTGTAAGATGGAGAGCTACACAAGAAGACTTCTTCGCTAGTGCAGACTCAGGAGCAGCTGAAGACCTAGTAAGTGCAACAGGACAGTTCGGTAATGACGAATGGTTCTGGGATACAGCAATCGAATGGTATAAAGGAGATTGGTATGTTTGGGTTCAAGGTAACTCAAGATCCGGTGGTGTTATTGATGCTTTCCGTCAGTACGACGATGAGTATCTTGGATACGACGGTAATCCAATCTTTGAATTTGACGGCTACACATCATGGAATGGTGGTGTAGGCTACTCAGTTAACGATGATACAACTATCAGAGTTAATGCATCTAATCTACTTGATTACGATGGTACTGAGGATGACGTCTTCACACCAGAAGCTGACTTACTCTTCTACGGAAGATCTGTTACAGCAAGTGTAAACGTTAGATTCTAAAGTAATCTTTAATTAGAAAAGGGGAAGGCAACTTCCCCTTTTTTTTATCTATTAATACTGTATACTTATACAGTATGAATGAATTAATAAATCATTTTCTTAAGAAGCCTGTTGACCAAGCTTATATAAAGAAAGTTGCTTTTCAGTATTTTGATTCTAACTATAAGACAGCAGAATTTTTTCTTTATTCTCTTAAAGAAGAAAAGATGAAGAATCTTCATCAAAAGTCTTCTATTAATTTCTGAAATAAATTACTATTTTCATTAGGTGTCTCACACTCTATTTACGCAGAGAAATACAGTGTGTTAGATTAATTCTCAGCCAAAGGAGGTGATCCAAATTAGTATTAAAACAAATTCAGGATTATCAGGAGGTAATTGCTGACACCAATTATGGCCTGAGTCCGACATAAGGTTTAGACTTTATGAATAGCCTCTTTTTAAAAGAGGCTTTTTTTTTATGAAACTAAAAGATTTTCTAACATTATTACTTGTTTCGCTTTTTTGGGGCGGCTCTTTTCTATTTTTGCGCTTATTAATTATTGAAGGTATGGAACCACTTCAGATAGTGTCCATGAGAATGTTATTAGCTGCAGTATTCATAGCTCCATTCTTTTTTATGAAAATGAAAAAATATTCCTTTTATGATCACGGATTCTCATTCTTATTAATAGGACTTCTCAATACAGCATTACCATTTACTCTATTTGCTTTTGCATCTGTAAACTTAGGTGCTGGAGCTTTATCTATTCTTCAGGCAACAGTTCCAATACTCACTGCTTTAATACTATTTTCTTTGTACAAGGGTGAATACTCTCATTTTAAACTCTTGGGTGTGTTAATAGGTTTTAGTGGTTTGTTTTTGCTTGTTGGGCCTTCGGGCGAATTAGATTTATTTTCATCAATACTATGCGTTATAGCATCTCTTTCTTACGCGATAGCTGGAATTTATTTATCAAAAACACCTGATTTTATGAGCAATTCATTTATAGGTATGGGATCAATTATAGTAGGCGCTATATTATTGTTGCCATTTATTTTTAATTACTATGATGGTTATGTCTCACTAAGTTCGAAAGCATGGTTATATTTAGCATTACTGGGAGTAATTAATACCTCATTAGCTTATGTAATATTTATAAAACTTATAAAAAGGATAGGACCTATCAATGCGTCATTTGTAACCTATCTTGTGCCAGTATCAAGCATCTCTTTAGGTATAGTAGTATTAGATGAAATATTTACACTTGATATGTTGGCAGGCTCATTATTAATATTCTTAGGCGTATTTTTTGCTAACAGGGCCAAGGCTAATTAAAAGAATCTAATACAATGGTGCGCCCGGGAAGATTCGAACTCCCGACCCCTTGGTTCGAAGCCAAGTGCTCTATCCAGCTGAGCTACGGGCGCTAATAACCTGAAGCATGGCCATCTTTTCTGCTTTCAGATGCACCATAATATACTCCATCTTTAATCATTATTGCTTGATAGCCACCAAAACCACCTTTGTCGTAGTTTAATTTATGACCCATATTTAGAAGCCTATTTCTTGTATCTTCTGAAAAACCTGATTCAAGGCTTATATACCCTCCATCAGTCATCATTTCTCCAGTAGGTTGTGATGATCCTACATGACGAATTCTTGGCGCGTCACCTGCCTCCTGAAGGTTCATATTAAAATCAATAAGATTAATAACTATTTGAGCATGGCCTTGTGGTTGCATAGCACCCCCCATTAACCCAAAACTTACATATGGTTTTCCATCCTTAGTTATAAATGCTGGAATAATTGTATGAAATGGTCTTTTGCCACCAACCAACGAATTTCTATGTTTTGGATTTAAGCTGAACATTTCACCTCTATCCTGCAGCATAAAACCAACACCTGAAGGGACCATTCCTGATCCCATGCCTCTGTAGTTGCTTTGAATTAATGAGACCATATTTCCTTGTTTATCAGCAACAGTAAGATAAATTGTATCTCCGTCTTCTAAACCAGCATCAAAGCTGTTGGATGCATTTTTTAAATTTATGAGCTGCGTTCTCTCTTTTGCGTAGCTCTTAGATATTAATTTATCAGTTGGAATATCAGAATAACTTGGATCTGCGTAGTATAAAGCTCTGTCTTCATATGCTAATTTTTTCGCTTCAGTAAACAAATGCACATATTCAGCTGAATTAATATCCATGGATGAAATATTGAAGTTCTCTAAAATATTCAATATTTGCAGTGCAGCTATGCCTTGTCCATTTGGTGGTAATTCCCATATGTCATAACCTCTATAGTTTGTAGAAACTGGATTCACCCATTCAGGTTTAAAGTTGATTAGATCCTCTTTTGATAAAAGACCGCCCTCTGATTGAATTAAAGCAACCATAGAATCTGCAATATCTCCACTATAAAATTCTTGACCATAACTTTGTGCAATTTTTTTGTAAGTCTTTGCTAATTTTTTATTGATGAAGATTTCACCTTTTTTCGGGGTCTTTCCGTTTTTCATCCATACTTCTGAGAAATTAGGAAAATTTTTATATCTATTCGCTGAATTCTCTAAATAAAAAGCGATTAATTCAGATACAGGGAAACCAGTTTCTGCATAAAATATTGCATCGTTAAATAATGAATCAAATGGTTTATGACCAAATTTTTTATGCAGAGCTGCCCATCCCGCTACAGCACCAGGAACAGTAACAGGTAAAGGCCCATAAGGTGGTATTTTATCAAGACCCTTCTTTTTGATGAATTCTATACTCATATCACTGGGTGCTGGGCCTGAGGAATTTAAACCGTATAGTTTTTTTGTTTCTGCATCCCAGACTATTGCAAATAAATCACCACCTATACCACAGCCTGTCGGCTCTACGAGACCTAGTACTGCATTAGCAGCTATAGCTGCATCAATTGCATTACCACCATCTTTAAGAATGTTAATAGCCGCTTGTGTGGCCAGTGGATGACTCGTTGCTGCCATTCCATTCTGTGCGATTACTTCTGACCTCGTTGCAAATGGAAGGCCAGTAATTCTATCGTAGCTAAAGGAATGATTGATTAATAACAGGAAGATAAATATTAATTTTTTCATAATAACTTACATGGTGCGCCTGGGAAGATTCGAACTCCCGACCTCTTGGTCCGTAGCCAAGCGCTCTATCCAGCTGAGCTACAAGCGCACAATTAAATTATAATAAGGTTTAAGTAAATTTTCTTATTTATGAGCATTCTAATTTCAGGTTCAGGTATTGCTGGACTCACATTAGCCAAATTTTTAGATCAAGAGAGTCTTGATTATAAAATTTTTGATAGAAGAAAAAGTTTAATGGATGCTACAACTGCATTACAGCTTGGATCTAATTGCAGAAATATTCTTAAGAAATTGTATCTAGAGGAAGAATTAAAATTGGTTTCTAGAAGCTGCAATGAACTGTATGTTTATGACAGAAAACTCAAACTACTAAATAAACTTAATATAAAAAATAAACATAATGAAGGCTCTCTATTAATTAGAAGAAATGATGTTATGAAAATTTTAAATCGAAGTATAAAGCAAGAAGTTTTACTCAATGAATCAACAGAAACATCAAAAGTCAGTGATACAGTAATAAAATTTGATGCAACAGGCATTTTTTCTTCAAACAATTTTCATATCAATACAAAAACTATTGGCATAAGAGGAATATCTAAAATTTCTGATGAAATCTTTAATCATTTAAATCTATTTTGTTTCAATTTTTGCCATCTAGTTACTTACCCGCTAACAAATAATGAATTTGCGTTTACTTTCATTACAAATGATGAAATAAAAAATAAAGAATGGTCTAAAGAATTGGAAACTAGGGATTTTGAAAAAATAGATTCTGTATTGCCTAAAATTTTAAGCATGGGATTGCTTAATTCTGTAGAAATTAAGAAATGGCCTATTTTTAAAACAAAAAGTATAAAGTGGGAATCTAATAGTATGCTAATGATCGGTGATGCTGCTCACGGTTTTCAACCTCATTTAGCACAAGGTGCAACTCAGGCAATAATAGATGCATATTACGCCTCAAAATGGCTTCTTGAGAAAGAAACAACTACGTATACAAAATTTCTTCAATCTAGAACCAATGTAATTAATAAAATTAGGTTAAATTCCCAACTAAATAGGTATATTTATCAACTCCCTTATCCATTAAGTATTGGAAGAGATCTAGTGTTAAAAAATACAAACCCATCTTATAATTGGCTTTTTCACGGAAATAATGAAGCTTAGTATAAATCTCAACAAAATAGCTCTTTTAAGAAACTCGAGAGGTTCGAATAATCCAGATATTGAAGTTTTTGCAAAAATTGCGTTAGATCATGATATTTTAGGACTAACAGTACATCCTAGACCCGACGAAAGGCATATCAACTTTAATGACCTTCTAAAGATAAAAACACTTACAAGTAGTTTTGAAAAGGAATTTAATATTGAAGGTAATCCAATCGAACAGCCTGTAAATAATTATATCGGGTTTAAGCAAATTATTAATAAATTTAAACCTACACAGGCAACTTTGGTACCAGATTCCACCGATCAATTAACATCAGATCATGGTTGGAGATTAGAAGAGATTAATAATGCTGACTTTACAAATGAAATAAAGACAGCTTGTAACAGGTGCAGTATTTTTATCGATGCTGGTACAGATATGTCAGAATTGAAGAACAAAGACATAGATTCAATTGAAATCTATACAGGACCATATGCAAATGCTTTTGAACTAAATGATTATAAAAAGCTCGATGAAGAAATTGAAAAAATTATTTTCACGTGTAAATCTGCAAAAAGTTATGGCCTAAGAATTAATGCAGGCCATGATCTTAATCTCTTAAACTTACCTAAATTAGTGTCATTAGGGTACATTGATGAAGTTTCAATTGGTCATGCTATTATTTCTGAATCTTTAACAAAGGGTTTTAAAAATACAATTAATCAATATATAGAAGTTACCAATGGATAAAGTTATCTCAGATATCAAGGATCAAATAAAAGAGAATAAAGTGCTTCTCTTTATGAAAGGTTCACCTTACCAGCCACAATGTGGTTTTTCAGCAAAAGTTGCACAAATTTTGTTCTCTTATGATGTTGAATTCAGCTATATAGATGTTCTTGAATTTCCAGAGGTGAGGGCAAATCTTCCAAAAATTTCTGAATGGCCAACATTCCCACAATTATTTGTAGATGGTGAACTGGTTGGTGGTTGCGATATAATTTCTGAACTTCACGAGAGTGAAGAGCTCGCAGAAGTTTTAAGCTGAAGTAATTAGAGTTTGGAGGAAGTTTTTATTTCCAACTTTTTCAAGTAGATCTAGCTGTGTCTCAATATGATCCACATGTTCTTCTTCACTTTCTAGAATCCTTTGAAGCAAATCTCTCGATACAAAATCATTTACTGATTCACAAGCCAATATTGCTTCTCTAAGATCTGGAATAGCTTCATTTTCAAGTTTAAGATCATTGTGCAAAATTTCTATTGGCTCATTTGCAATATACACATTCCCTAGATAATTCATATTTGGAAGACCTTCAAGAAAGAGAATTCTCTGTATTAGCATATCTGCATGCTTCATTTCATCCATTGATTCAGCATATTCGTATTGAGCAAATTTATCTAAGCCCCAATCGGAAAGCATCCTCGAGTGTAAGAAATATTGGTTAATTGCTCTAAGCTCATTAGAGAGTATTTTATTAAGATGTTTTATGACTTTGTCATTACCTTGCATAAGGAATTTATATGTTCTTTACCCCTAAAAATCAAGGGAAAAAAGAATTTTGCTAATGATTCTCATTTAGAAAATGAATTGATTATTATTTAGTTATTTTTTTTCTGAATATCCGAGTCTTTGATGGATTTTTTCGCTGGAAGTTGTATATCCAAATGGAACTCTTTCCCCAGGAAATACTCTTTGGAATGCTTTCTGAACAGCAAGAGTAGTTTCATGAAATCCTGAGAGAATTAAATTTAATTTACCAGGATAAGTATTAATATCTCCAACAGCAAAAATACCTTCTTTATCAGTTTGAAAATTTTCTGTATTCACATGAATCTTATTTCCACTTAATTGTAGATCCCAGTCGTTAATTGGACCGAGTTTTTTATTTAAACCATAAAAAAACAAGATGTAATCGACGTCTATATTAGAATTTTCTTTTGTTTCAGTATTGAATAGCTCAACTGAATCTATTTGATCTGTACCTTTTATATCTTTGATTATGAAAGGTGTTAAAAGATTTATCTTTTTTTCATCAGCTAATTTTCTAACTGCCATTTCTGTATCAGGCGCGCCTCTAAAAGCATCCCTACGATGTATGAGGTCAATTTTTGCTCCAACTTTTTGTAACTCAACCGTCCAGTCCAGAGCGCTATCTCCACCACCAAATATTGCTACCTTTTTATCTTTAAAAATTGTTTTATCTTTAATTGAGTAAAAAATCTTTTTTTCTTCCAGATGTGAAAAATCACACTCAAGATTTGGTTTGATTGGTTCAAACGAACCAGCACCAGCAGCTATAAATATATTTGAACATTCAATACTTGTTCCCTTATTTGTTTTCACAAGATATTGATCAGTTCCCCCGCTAATTGATTCTACTCTTTCACTAAGTACTAATTCATAATCAAAAGGTTTAATTTGTTCAACAAGTGCGTCAACATGTTCTTGTGCAGTTTGGTAAGGTACACCTGGGATATCAAAAATTGGTTTATCAGGATACAATTCAGCACACTGTCCACCAGGTTTATCAAGATTATCAATTAGAGTACATTTCAATCCTAAGATTCCAGCCTCAAATACAGTGAAAAGACCAACAGGCCCAGCTCCGATTACTAATATATCTGTTTTCATTTAACTCTCATCCCTGGTTCAGCACCACTATCAGGTTCAATCATATAAACTTCTTCACCACCAGGACCAGCTGCAAGAATCATACCCTCTGATAATCCAAAGCTCATCTCCCTTGGCTTAAGATTGTTTACAAGTACAACAAGCTTATCTTTTAGGTCATCAAGGCTATATGCTTGTTTAATTCCAGCGAAAACTGTTTTCTCTCCAAATTCACCAACGTCTAGTACTAGTTTTATCAATTTGTTTGCCTCTGGAACTTCAATTGCACTTATGACTCTTGCGACTCTCAAATCAATTTTTACGAAGTCGTCTATTTTTATTTCATCCACTATTCTAGTATTCCGTCTAATTCTGATTTTTCAAGTCTAGAAATGAATGGCTTGAATTGATTTATTGTTCCTTCTAGAGGCTTTCCTAGGTCTTTATATGTCTGGTGTTCTAAATTTAACAGATCAAAAATATTTTTTGTTATTTCTGGAATATAAGGATTCAAGACAATTGTAAGATTTTTGAAAACATTTAATGCTTCTGAACATATAGCTATACATTCTTCATCATTACCATTTTTAGCCTTTGTCCACGGCTCTTTTTCAGAGATGTAAGCATTAGTTTTGTCAGCAATAGACATAACAGCTCTCAGTGCCTTTGAATACTCCTTATTATGTGTATCTTTAACTATTTGCTGGAAAGTATCTTCAAAACCGCTGGATAATACGTTCGCATTTGGCTGTAATTCTCCCTTTGACAGTTTGTATATAAAATTCTGAGTCCTGCTTCCGATGTTAATATATTTTCCTATCAAATCACTATTCACTTTCTGGATAAAATCTTCAACTGAAAAATCAATATCAGATATATCGGTATTTAGTTTGGACGCCAAATAATATCTATAGAAGTCAGCATCTGCATGTTCAAGTGCTTTATCTGCCAAAATAAAATTGCCCTTTGATTTTGACATTTTTTTCCCCTCTATAGTCAGAAAACCATGCACAAATACTTCTTCAAGGTTATTAAAATTAGCGACTTTTAACATTGCTGGCCAAAAGAGTAGATGAAAATACACAATATCTTTCCCAATGAAATGTACAAGTTTGGTATCTTTATGATTTGCTATTTCAAGAAAATTTTCTCCTTTGGTTTCAAACCAATTTTTCATAGATGCAAGGTAACCAACAGGTGCATCCATCCATACATAGATATATTTATCTGTTTCACCGGGTACCTTGAAGCCAAAGTACGGAGCATCTCTTGAAACATCCCAATCCTTTAAACCATCATTAAACCATTCACTCAATTTAGATTTGATTGGTTTCTGCTTATTAATGTTTTCGATATGAGATTCTAAGTAGTTTTCAAGCTTCGAAAGCTCAAAGAAATAATGTTCTGATTCTTTAACAATAGGTGTTGAATTACTTAATACTGATATTGGTTGAAGAATATCCAAAGCATCATAAGTAGAACCACATTCTTCACATGCGTCTCCATATTGATCTGGTTTTTTACAAACTGGACAAGTGCCTTTAATAAACCTATCTGAGAGAAATATTCCTTCAGTTTCATCAAAAAGTTGCGATATAAGTTTCTTTTTAATGTAACCATCACTAATTGATTTGTTAAAAATTTCTGCTGTCAGTTGTTCATTTTCTGGACTATGTGTTGTGTGGAAATTTGTTAAATTAATATTAAATTTTTTAAAAGTATTTAAGTGATTTTCGTAAATCTGTGAGATTAATTCTTCTGGCTTAATATCTAATTCTTTTGCCTTAAGCATAACAGGCGTACCGTGAGTATCACTGGCACAAAAATAATACGCCTCATCTTCTGTTAAATTTATATGTCGAGTCCAAATATCTGTTTGTACTATTTCGAGCACATGTCCCAAATGCAAGGGTGCATTGGCATAAGGTAGGGCACTTGTCACTAAATACTTCATATTTGTTGAAATTATATGTTAACTTTTGAATGTATGGAAAAAATTGCTATTGCATCAGGTAAAGGTGGTGTAGGTAAAACCTCAATAACTTTTTTGATTGCAAAATATTTAGTGACTAAAGGCTTTAAAGTTGGATTGCTTGATGCCGATATTTATGGACCCAATCTTACAGAATTAGTAGATGTTAAAGATTCAAAAATATCTATGGTTGATACAGATAAGGGAAAAAAATTTGAGCCCATAAACCATGATGGTATGCAAATAAATTCTATAGGCTATGTTCTTGAAAAAGACAGGGCTGCAATCTGGAGGGGGCCTGTATTGAGCAATGCATTAAAACAATTATATTCAAACACAAACTGGACAGATTTAGACTATTTGCTCATTGATATGCCACCGGGTACAGGTGATGCGTACTTAACCATACTGAATGATCTAGACGTTGATAAGGCAATCCTTGTAGCAGTAGAGGATGATTTTTGTATTGCCGATTTACATAGAACAGTAACATTAATGAATAAATTTAAACTTGAGATCTTAGGAATTGTTGAAAACCTATCAGAAAATTTTCAAGCGGGTGAAGAAATGTTAAAAAGTGAAAGAATTATATCTGAATTTAACCTTGATATATTATTTGCTTTGCCTCGACTGCAAAGAGAAGAATTTTATAATGAATTGAAGCATTTAAATAAGTTAAAGGTTTATTTTCCTGATAATCTATTAATAAAGTGAAAAGGTTAATACTAGTAATTTTGTTATCTTTTAGTTGTTTTGCCGAAGATCAAGCAACAACTGAAGTTAAAAATGACGATCCATTTGAGGGGATTAATCGTATAGTATTCGATATATCTGATACTCTTGACGAAAACTTATTAAAACCAACTGCAGAGGTATATAGTGATTACACACCACTATTTATTAAAGATTCAGTAACAAATTTCTTTAACAATATATCTGAAATTGACACCATTATTAATCAGGTACTTCAAGGAAAACCAGGTCTAGCTATGCAAGACTCCCTGAGGTTCTTGGTTAATACAACTGCTGGTTTTGGAGGAATTATTGATGTCGCCTCACGCATGGGTTTAGAAAGACATGAAGAAGATTTTGGACAAACACTTGGGTATTGGGGATTTAGTAGCGGCCCTTATGTTTTTGTTCCTTTTGTTGGGCCATCAACATTAAGAGACCTTTTTGGTATACCACTAAGCTGGTATGTTTCTGGAACTTTTGCCATCAAAGATGATAAAACAAAAATTGTTTTTTCATTTTTGGATGTTCTTGAGACGCGAGAGAGAATTCTGGCTGCAGAAAATTTAATAGTGGGTGATAGATACCAATTTGTGAAAGATGTCTTCTTGCAATCAAGAGAGCACAATGTTCAAGATGGAGATGTTGAAGATGAGTTTCTCAGTGAGTTTGAAGATGAGTTGTTTGATGAAGATCTTTTTTAAAACCATTAAATATATGCTCTAAATCTTTTGCGCCATCGCGAACATTCTCTAGTAATTGTTTTCTAATTTTCTTGGTATGCGATATTCTTCTAATAATTTGAACTAAATGAGTGATTGCTCTATTCACATCCTTTGGATTATCCAAGGAGAGGATATAGTTCATATAATTATTCATCCCACTTTCAAAATCTAATTTATTTTCATCAAGATAAATTTCTTTATCAATTTGTAA
>Ga0209433_10000189_pt1 | contig 19198 bp, 36 predicted proteins | sample METZYME_5_50m_FD_187552 | JGI IMG/M metagenome (GOLD analysis project Ga0209433, IMG submission 187552) | Marine microbial communities from oxygen minimum zone in mesopelagic equatorial Pacific - METZYME_5_50m (SPAdes) (version 2) | ecosystem: Environmental > Aquatic > Marine > Oceanic | place...
TATATTTTTATACTTTTAGATTTATTTATGGGTTAATTTAGGTTAATTTATGATTGAATTTAAAAGAATTAATGAGTCCCAATAAAGGTCCCAGTATTATTAAATACTGCGTAATAACATCTACAACCGCTTTGGTTTTGATAACAATTTCTATGTTACCTTTGGCCAAAAAGGCTTACAGGTGGAATATTTGTTTTGAAAATACTTTGAAATGGATTAATGAAAAGGAAGAGTCTTTGGAAGATTGGAATTTATCAGCAAAGCAATCATTAGCTGTAGGAGTATGCAATGGAGCTGTTTATGAGCCTTCATTAAAGTAAATTTAATACTTATTTTCATGTATTAATTAATTTTATATTTAAAAAATTATCTAAACAACTAAATAAAGTTTCTCAATGAAAAAAATCAATCAGTTAATAGTTACATTCTTTAAAGACGAATCTTTGAGGAGTAGATCTTTAATTATAGGAGGTTTGCCTTTAATTATTTTTTTATTAATAGCAGCTATTAATATTGAATCGGCAAAATTTATTACAAATTTATTAAAAGATCTTTCGATATCAAATTTAGGTTCTATTTGGCTTTTAATGGTAGTAGGAATATCTATCCTGGCATTCTTTTTGGGATTTTCTCCAATTGGATCATTGAAAATTGGAGGGGAAGATGCAAAACCTTCATTAAAGTTTTTTGACTGGTGTGCTGTACTTATTTGTACTTTATTAGCGGGAGGAGGAGTATTTTGGTCAGCGGCTGAACCTTTAATACATTTTTTAAATCCTGCAAGTTATTTTTCAAATATAACGGGAGGAACTGCTCAGGCTGTAGATCCAGCTTTATCTGTTAGTTTTCTTCATTGGGGATTTCTTGCATGGGCATTAGTTGCGACAACAGTAACAATTACCTTTTCTTTACTTTCCCAAAATGGTTTTCCATTAAGACCAAGAAGTCTCTTGATTCCAATATTTCCAAAGTCAATTGTTGATGGACTTCTGGGTGATTTTGCAGACGGAATTTCAGTTGTTGCAGCTATAGCTGGAACTGTGGGACCACTTGGTTTCCTATCCTTACAATTAAGTAATGCTGCAGCTAAATTATCTTTTTTAACAGATAATGCATTCTTGCAAACTTTTATAGTTATTTCTCTAACTTTAATATTTACTATTTCAACATTAAGTGGAATTCAAAAAGGAATAAAATTTCTTTCAGAAATTAATATTTGGCTAACTATTGTTTTAGGTTCTCTTCTTTTAATAATTGGACCTACTTTATGGCTTTCACAACATTTTATTAGTAGTAATTTCCTTTATTTAAGTAAATTAAAAGAATTGGCTCTTCCAAGTTTTGATGATTCTTGGGTTAAAGGTTGGACTATATTTTATTGGGCATGGTTTTTGGGTTATGCTCCTCTCATGGGACTATTTACTGCTGGTGTTAGTAAAGGCAGAACATTTAGAGAGTTAATATTAGTTGTATGTATAGTTTGCCCATTTGTTACTAACTTATGGTTCAACATATTAGGTGGTAACGGTATATTTCTTGAGTTAAGTCAACCTGGAGTAATTTCTGAAGAATATGCCAGGGGGGGGGCTGCAGGAGTTCTGTTTTCTATTTTAAGCCAGCTTCCTCTCTCTCTTATCTTAATACCAATTTCAATATTGCTGATAATTTTATTTATGTGTACTAGTGCTGATTCGATTAGTTATGCTGCTGCTATTGTCGTTAGCGGGAAAGAAACTCCTCCGAAAAAAATAAGATTATTTTGGGCCTTAATGATTGGATTCCTTACAATTGCTCTTTTAAGAATTGGTTCTGGGGTTGGAGATCAGACGAGTATAGATGCTCTTCAATCTTTTATTGTTATTACAGCAGTACCAGTAACACCATTAATAATTTCTACATTATGGACAGCACCTAAACTTGCATTGAAAGAATTTGCAAGAATAAAAAAATTGCCTTGAAATTTTCAAACCTCTTATTTCGCGTTGATAACAAATTTAAATTATTTTTATCATGAAATTTGTTTAAGGATGACATTCTTGACACTACTTTGATACAATATTGGTACATAAATATAGGATTGCGTCAGAATTTCCTGAAAGATATATTTTCACTTTACAAATGTTAATATTTTCAGTTATATTTCTTTACATACACATTTCTCATTAAATGGATTCAAACAAAGACATTTTAGACAGAGCTATTGGACGTCCAGCAATGATGGGCTTCATGCTACTTTTAGGTACTTACTTAGTAACTGGCCAACTTATTCCAGGGTGGTTCTAAATGGAAAATAATACAAAAAGAAACATTGATCCACAAAAAATAACAGCTGAAAAACTAAATGGTAGATTTGCTCTATTAGGAGTTATCGCTTTAGTTGGAGCATATGTTACTACTGGTCAGATAATTCCAGGGATTGTTTAATTATTACCCCTAACTTTATATTGATAAAGTCCTTAAACTTAAAAGTTATGACAAGCTTCATAACTTTTAAGTTTATTTTTTGTTAAATATTCTAATTACTCTTAGTTGATAATTAAATTTTCAATAATTTTTAAAAATACTTTAAGCTGCTTTAGTCTCAATATTTAATTCTCTACCTTTAAGAAGTATTGCTTCTTTAATCTTGTTTAAAGCTTTTAGTTTTAGCATTTTTTGTTTTTCAGTGTCGAAACGACAATCGTTAACTTCAGCAATCGCTAGCTTAACTTTTTGGAGTTTTAAACCCAGGTCTTCGCTTTGATTCATTGTTATTAATAATTTCACATATTTAACTCCAACTTTTTTTGTGAGTAAATAAGTACTTTATCTAATAAATCAAAAGTCAATAAATTCTCATGTTTTTTATAAGAATATAGTCAGTTATAAGTTGTTTGTAGCATTTATTAATTCTTTAGTGATACCTTTTTCACTCATTGAATGACCAGAATCAGGAACAATGATTAGCTTTGCGTTTTTTAATTTTTTTTGTAAATCCCACGCACTTCTTACAGGACAGACAACATCATATCTACCTTGAATGATAGTTGTTGGGATAAGTTCTATCTTATTAATATTGTCAAGAATGAAATTATCATCTAAAAAAATATTATTAATAAAATAATGGCACTCAATTCTAGCAAAAGCATCTGAAAAGCTATTCTCCGCATTTGGATTCATCGTTATTTCCTTTTTATATAAATGACTTGTTGATAATTCCCATCTAGTCCATGCCATAGAGGCTTTTTTTCTAAATTCAATATTTTCTGAGGTTAAATATTCATAAAATGCTTTGATTAAGTTATCTCTTGAAGTTTCTGGTATGACTGAAATATATTTTTCATACTCATCTGGAAAAATTTCACTCGCTCCATATTGATAAAACCACGATAGTTCGAAACTTCTACATAAGAATATTCCTCTAAGTGTAAGACTTAATACTCTTGATGGATTTTCTATCGCATAAATCAATGAAAGGGTAGAGCCCCAAGAACCGCCAAATAAATGCCATTTATCTATTTTTAACCTTTCTCTTAGTTTTTCAATATCATTTATTAAATCAATTGTAGTATTTTCTTTTAATTCTGAAAAAGGTTTTGATAGTCCACAGCCTCTCTGATCAAACTGAATAATATCGAATTTTTCAGGATTAAAGTATCTTCTGTATCTCGGCTGACTGCCGCCTCCAGGTCCGCCATGTATTATTAAAATTTTCTTTCCATTGGGATTCCCAGATCTCTCCCAATAAATAGTATGAATACTACTAACTTCCAAAAAACCTGTTTCTAAAGGTTCTATGGCTGGGAATAAGATTTCTTCTTTCATATAATAAATATAAATAATTTATTTTCAAAAAACTTTTTAAGAAATTAAAAAAAGAAATAATATAATTATATTTGAATTTAAAAGTAAAATATTCATCAAATTTAATTAGATTAAGTCACATAAAAAATTTCTAAAAAAAGAAATTATTTCTCCAAACTTAATGGCATTTTTTACTTAAACAATTCTTTAAAAAATAGTTTCTTTTTAAATTCCATAGTAAGAGTTCAATTTAGTAAATTAATTTTATTATTAGAATCAGTTGAATTACAAACTTAATTTAATTTAAACAGATAATGATTATTGAAATATCCTTTGAATTTGATTCCTTTAGTGGTAAAACTAAATTGTGAATTATTAAAACTTTCTAATGGGGTTAAATTTAAAGAAAAAGCTCAATTTAAATTCCTATCAATGGTGGCGTAATCATAGAAGATTTGTTACTTTAGCTGCTTTTTTGGCTCTATTTGCTGTGTATGTTAGAAATCCATCTGCGAACGACTTCAAGGTTAGAGATACTTGTGGCAAATTAAATTCTAGTTTTCAAATTACAGGTGAGGAGGCTTTGAAAAAGTTAAAGCTAACTAAATTAAGTAATTATGATGATAGATCTTTAGCAAATTATTATTGTGATGGTTATTTTGGATTAAATTAAATTAAGCTGTTTAAGGTTTAGAATAAATAAATACAGATTAACTTAATGCTTACAACAGAGAAGGTTATTGCACTTACAACTTGGATTAAAAACTGGAAAAATACATATGGGGAAAAGCCTTCTTTAGAAGAATGCGTTACTTGGGTTGAATGGAATTTTGAAGATTCATCTGTTTCAGAAAGTTTAAAACAATCAATTCAAGAAGTTCTTAGTTGCAATGACTTTTAGATATTTTCTGAATACTTTTAATTACTTATTTGAGATTAAATTTATTGTAAATATATATACTGTTAGTGATTACTTCTATGCAGATTTAATTCCCTGAGATGGTAAAAAAACAAAAAAAAGTTTTAGTAACGGGTGCTTCAGGTTATTTAGCTCTTCATTGTATCTCTGAACTTTTAGATAATGGTTTTTTCGTGAGAGGTTCTTTAAGAGATATAAAAAAAGAAAGAGAAGTTAGACTCGCTTTGGGAAATAAAATTAAAGGTGATAATTTTGAAGTTTGCAAGTTAAATTTACTTGATGATATCGGGTGGGACAAATCAACTTCTAATTGTGATTATTTAATGCATATTGCCTCTCCATGCATTGTTAAAGAACCAAAAGATGAAAAAGAAATTATTGATCCAGCGGTAAAAGGTACATTAAGAGCATTAAAGGCGGCTCATAAATCAAGTGTGAAAAAAGTGATATTGACTTCTTCAATAGGTTCAATAGTTTTTGGACATAATAAAAAAATATGCGATCCAAGTGACTGGACTGATATTTCTGTTCCTGTTGGAGCGTATATAAAGAGTAAAACATTAGCGGAAAAAGCAGCTTGGAATTATGTTGATAATTTAAAAGACAATTCTTTTAAAATGACATCAATACATCCTGGAATGGTATTTGGTCCAGTACTTAGTAATCAAATTAATTCAACTTCAGCAAATCTTATAATAAAAATGATTAAAGGCGAATTCCCTGCCTTACCAAATATTTATTTTTCAGTGGTAGATGTTAGAGATGTAGCAAAATTACACGTTGAATCATTAACAAATAGTAAGAGTGATTTTAAAAGGATAATTACCTCATCATCTAAAGCAATTTCATTCTTTGAGATTTCAAAGATACTTAGAAAAATAGGGCATAAAAAAACAACACTTAAAAAAGTTCCTGATCAAATCATAAAACTATTAGCAATATTTAATAAAGATATGAGAACTTCAAAATATATGATCAAGAGAGGTGATTTTTCCTTGGATTTAAACCAAACAAGTGAAATTTATAATTGGGAACCTACACCTTTCTTTAAAACAATGGTAGATATGAGTAATTCCCTAAAAAAATTTTTGTAGAAACATAGAAATTTTTTATTGAAAGAATTATTTACTAATATCTCCTAGCATGAAAAACTTTTTTATTAAATAATTTATTTAAGTGTTTAAAATGAATATTGGATGAATTTAGTTTTTAATATGAATGAAAAAAAAGTCACTGATGAATTAACAAGTATTGATAATTTTAATGATTTTCTAAATCAGGCAGATTTCTCATTGATTAAAACTCTTAATGCAGATCCTCAATCTACAGTTGATGGCAATGATCACAGTCCTCGGCAGGTTTACTCTGGACATTATGTACCTGTAACACCAATAGCATTAACTTCTCCAAAATACATAACACATAGTAGAGAATTTTTTAAAGAATTAGGTTTAGGTGATAAATTAATTGAAGACGAAAATTTCACTCAATTCTTTTCTGGTAACTATAAAGTTAAAACAAAAGATTTGAATAATTTTGGTTGGGCGACTGGTTATGCCTTATCAATTTATGGAACAGAATATAATAGTCAGTGTCCATTTCGTACGGGTAATGGTTATGGAGACGGAAGAGCAATATCTATTTTTGAAGGAGTTTTTAAAGGCCAAAGATGGGAAATGCAATTAAAAGGATCAGGTCCTACTCCATATTGTCGTGGAGGAGATGGAAGAGCTGTTCTTCGTTCTAGCATTAGAGAATTTCTAGCTCAAGAGTTAATGCATTCTTTGGGTGTCCCTACAACAAGATCACTAACTCTCTTTGTCTCAGAAAAAGATAAGGTTAAAAGACCATGGTATCAAAAGGATTCTGAATCATTTGATCCTGAAATTATGGTTGATAACTATGTTGCTATAGCTACAAGAGTTGCACCTTCTTTTTTGCGCATTGGTCAAATTGAGTTATTTGCAAGGCGTGTTAAAAATAAATCCCATGATGAATCTTTTCAGGAACTTAAAATGATTGTAGAACACTTAATTAATCGAAATTATAAGGATGAGATATTTAATAATAAGCCTTTTTCAGAACAAGTTATTGAATTAGCGTATTTATATAGAAAGAGACTTACTTCTTTAGTGGCTAATTGGATTCGAGTCGGATATTGTCAGGGTAATTTTAATAGTGATAATTGTGCTCTTGGAGGATATACACTTGATTATGGTCCATTCGGCTTTTGCGAATTATTTGATCCTCTATTTCAACCATGGACCGGTGGAGGAGAACACTTCTCATTTTTTAATCAGCCTTTAGCTGCTGAATTAAACTTTAAGATGTTCTGTTCTTCTTTAAAACTTCTAGTTGAGAAAGATAAAAGTTCATCAAATAAACTTGTTGAAATTATGCATGGATTCACTAAGTGCATGGATGAAGAAATTCAAATTATGTGGAGTAAGAAATTAGGAATCAAAATATATGATGAAAATCTTATTAAAAACCTTTTTAATTTGATGATTACCACGAAAGTTGATTACACCAAATTTTTCAGAAATTTATCTAAGATTCCTAATAACGTAAATGATTTAAAAGATAGTTTCTATAAACCACCTACAAACGAGCTTGAATCAAGTTGGAATATTTGGATAAAATCTTGGAAAAGTTGTTTAGATAAAAGTTTTGAACTTAAGGATATTTCAAATTCTATGTTACAAATAAATCCAAAATATATTTGGAGGGAATGGTTAGTTGTTTCTGCTTATGAGAAAGCTGAAAAAGGAGATTATAGCGAACTAAAAGACTTGCAAAATCTATTCAAAGATCCTTATGGAAATAATTCATCTGAGTCAAATAAAAAATATGATCGCTTAAGACCAAATAAATACTTTAATGCAGGAGGGATATCACACTATAGTTGCTCTTCATAGATTTAAATTTCTATTTAAGTTTAGTAATTAATCAAATAAATTTATATTTAAAGTTGACATATTCTTTGTTTAATGTAATTTTAAATTAAATATTACTTATAAAGATGAAAAGAATTTATAAAAAATATGTTGAATTAATCAACCTCGCTGAAAATGCTAATGGAAGAAAAGAAGTAGTAAGTCTTCTAAAAAAAGCAGCTAAATTGAAGTCTATGTCTGAATATAAAACTGCAGCATAAGAGTACTATTTTTTAAACAAATTCATGTAAATTTAAATTAATTTTAAGGTATTTTAATTAGGATTATTTCTGCTTATATTAAATATTTAGAGACCATAATCTTCTATATTTTGAGCGATACTCCTCAAAAGCTCTACTATTTCAGAATCATCGCATTTAGTATCATCCTTTAGTCCAATTAATTCATCTTTGATAGCAACATTTGTTGACCACCAAATACCTGTACTATTAGTATCATCAAAGTCAAATTTACCCATTTTTTAATATTTAAATTTAATTAGTAAATTTTATAATAAAGATTTGGAAATAACCATTGATAATTAAACTGAAAAATAAAATAAAAAAGGAAAATTATTTAATTGATATTAAAGTTTTAGGTACTTGACTTATCAATAGCAAGTAAAAGGCCTCCTATCAAAGAGATATTCATGATCAAATGAATAGGATCAAAATTTACTAAGTGGAAAATTACAGTAGTTGGGATTAAAAAAATAAGTAAAAGGGAACTACCCAATTTAATTTTTTTTGTAAATATCAAGAGAAATGATCCAATTACTAATACTAAAATGGCTGCGACTAAAAATATCGCGGATAAGAACTCTGGAAAACCTTGAGCAGCAATATATTCTGTTTTACCACCAAAATCTAGAATTTTTCCTGGGATAGCGTTTATGAATATTGCACTTAAAAATAATCTGCCAAGAAAATTCAGAGAATAAAATCTTTTAAAGTCCATGATTTAATGTCATTAATTTATAAATAACTAAAAATATAAAAGTTTTCAATCTTTTTAAACAAGTAAAACAAAATTTTGTATTATTTTACTTTAAATAGTTATTTATTTCTCTTAATTAGGTAAAGATAATTTTTTTAACTATTTCGATTTTAAAATCTTTGCACAGAAATAAAGACAATTTTATTTCTATTTAGATAATAAATTAACTAGTTGTCTTCATTAAGATCAGAGTATTCTATCTCTTTTGATAGTGGTAATTGTGAAGCGCTATTTGTAGATTCTACTAATAACTCAGTAAGTGCCTTATTTTTTTTTGAACTTTCAGCTATGCTACCTAGAGCTCCTAATGATGCACTTGTGCTTAAAGAAGTCGCTATGATCCCCAAATATAAGCTCTTATTCAAAACTCTTGAATTAAATCCAAAAGCATAAATTAATGTTCCAAATACGCCTATGCCTGCTAGAACCTTGCAACTCAAGCCACTCCAAGAGCGTGTCTCTTTGGCAGCTTTAATTTGTTCTTCCATATCAAAATTTAATATTTACAAATAATCTAATATTTTTTTGCAATTTGCCCATCAGAATAAATACTAATTTTTTTAATTTTAATAATTATGTAATTAATATTTTTTATTTTGTATATTTTGTTTTGAAAGCAAATAAATTCATTTTATTTAAATATATTCTGAATCTTTTCCGGAAATTAACGACACAGAACGTTGGCGTATAAAACTATACATGACTATGTGATAAATTATTAATTTAAGCCTTCTGCTTTTAAATTTACTCTAAAGTATTGAAGATTATTTAAATACAATGGTTACAACTTCTAGCGATCCAACTCTACTAATAGTTCTAGGAAGTATTGGCGTACTTTTATTCGGAGCTATTGGATACGGTATCTATACTACTGCAGGTCCAAAGTCTAAAGAATTAAGAGATCCAATTAAAGAGCATGCGAGGATGCATGAATTAGGAATAGCTCATGGACATGGAAAAGATAATAAATAATTAGCATTTCAATTTAAAAATTTTTAGTAAATTAATAAATATGGTTTTTCAGTTGTTAAATACATATTTTTTTAGCACTTTTCGAAAATCTTCTTTTTCTTCACTGTTCAACTTGTAAGAGCAAATATTTTCAACCTCTGAGGTGAAATTGTCTAATAATTCTTCAACCTCATTTGTTTTTTCTTCATTAAACGAATTAAAAAAATATTCATATTTTAAGATTATTTCATCATCAAGACCTTTAAACATATTACTCTCTAAAGATTTGCAATACTTGTATGCTAAATTTCTTTCCGTATTAGTATCATTTGAAAACGCAGGTATGCTAAATAAAATAAGAATCGCTATGAACAATAAATTCATAACTATAAACTTATATAATGATGCTATCTTTAAAAATAATTTATTAATTTTAAAAACCATATAAAACCATATAAATACGTTTGCAAATTATTTTTTCTTTTTATCTAATTTACTGATAAAGGTTTTTATGATTGGTGGTGCAATCAATGCATAAATAATGAAAAGTAAAACAAAAATAGATATTTGAGTATTGTCCATATCCTTTTGGTTATATATTTACTAAAAGATTAGTCCCTGCATTTTCCTGCTATTATAGTTTAAATAATTTAAAAACCATGTCGAGTGAAAACAATCTAGAAAAAAGTAGTCAAGATTATAAAAAATCACAATACGGTAGTTGGTATAAAAAAAGTGCTGAAAATAAGAAAAAAGCTCCTGATCCACAAGAAAATTCATTTATTAATAGGCTTAAAAAGCTTTTTAAAAAATAAAGTAATTAGTGGCCTAAAAAGATAGATAAATTAATTATTTGACTTGATAAACTTTAGATCTTCCATTACATTTTCTAACAGCCCAAGGTATCGTTTTATTAATGCTTTCCTCTCTTATACATATATTTTGATAATCAGCCCAAAGTGTCAATGGCCTCAAATTTATCGCAATTAAGCTAAAAATTATAATTAAAGAAAATATAAATAATAATAGTAATGTATAAATTAAATTTATATTCTTATTTTCCATTTTTAAAAATGTAATACTTAGACTTTAATTTAATTTTCTAAAAGTTCAATATTATTATCAAACTATAGTTAAAAAATAAAATTTATCTCAAGCTTGTAAATTACTATTTAAAAAGTAAAATTTTATTAGTAGTAATATCAAAATAAAATGCCTCCTTACTTAAACCTAATTTTGTATATTGCCGCTGGTTCTGCCCTTGGTTGCTTAATGCTCTTTACAGGTATACCTGCAGCACCTCTTTTAGGGGCTATTATAGGGGCAGGTTTGTTGAGTGTTAGCGGCAAGATTGAAATAGCTAATTGGCCTTTAGGTACAAAAACTTTATTAGGTATTGGTATCGGTACCGTAATTGGGACAGGGATTAATAGGGAGACATTAGGAGAATTACAAGTTCTTTGGAAACCAGCATTGCTAATAACATTTTCTCTTTTACTAACAGGAGTATTAGTTGCTTTAGCGATAAGTAAAATTCTAGGAATAGATCCTATCGTGGCTATTCTTGGATCAGCTCCTGGTGGGACTATTGGGATGAGTTTGATAGGTGCGGAATATGGAGTGGGAGCGGCTGTAGCAGCTCTTCATGCAGTGCGTCTCATAACGGTTTTACTCTTGATACCAGCACTATTAAATTTATTAGGCTTTCAAAATAATATCGATTTACCAAAATAAAAATATATAGAAATTTTTATAAAATTAACTATATAAAAATGTCTCAAAGAACGTCTTTAAAACTTCTTTAAAAGACAATAAAGAATTATCTAATTGAGATTTTCCAAAAGAAATTATAATTGGAATTCCTAAAATTATTCCACTGAAAAATAAAATTATAAATATACAAGCAATTCTAATGAGCCATTTTGTAAAAGGGTCAATTATTTTTATGTTATCTAAGTTAGTTATTTCAGATTCTTTACTTTGAGTTGAAGAAAACATCTTGATTATTTAATTTGTTAATCAGATTAAAATAACCACTAGACTTTATCAAGAATACTTGATACAAGAATTTGTCAAATTTACAAAATGATATATTGATAAATAAAAAAATTTCGAAAGAATGCGAGTAAATAGTTTTATTTAATTTAAAGATATCTAAACTAACTATTTAGTTTTCTTTTATGCTTTTCACTTGTAAGTCTTTTTCTAGTATATCTTGCTTTTATAGCTAAATCAGTTATTGAATAAATACTAAATAATAAAATAAATATTCCTATTGGATATTTCATTTGAATTTTAGTAAATATTATATATATAACGTTTATTGATAATTTTTCAATAATTTTTAATATATTATCTATAAATATATTAGGTAATAATTTTAAAGTATTTGTAAATATAAAATTTAAATCTTATTTTATAACTGATAAAATTATCTTTTTCTTTGATTAATTTCTTTATCTATTATTCCAATTAATGGCATTATAAAATTTACATTAATGCCCACAGTAAACCAAAGATATAATATTATAAAAACAATTTTAAGTGATAAATTATTAGGAACATAAATATATATTTTAAAAAAGGAACCTAAAAATAAAATTAAAACTCCTGCTACCAAAAAAAATTTTACGAAAGAATAAATATTAATATTCTTTATTTTCATAAATTTAGAAGAAAATCATTTTTTTAATTTTACTACTTTTAAGTAGTACCTCTTATGTTATTTTCGAAAGTAGTTAATAAGAATTGTTCTATGTGATAATAAATTTGTGCATAACAAATCTATAGGTTTTTTTTAATTTAAACTTATCTGATCAATTAACAATATTTAAGAGATCCCAAAACCAAAAAATGAATTAGATATAAATAGAAAGCTGAAAAATAGTAGAAAACCTAATCCAATCCAAGAAAGTAATTTTAAAAAACTACCATATTTATTTTTGTCTGGTACTAAATTACTGTTTATTGTATCCATCGCCATCCATGCGAATACGGGTGCTGATAAGAAACTTCCTGTCATTGCTCCAAAAACAAAATCTTTAACGCCAATTCCTCCAGATTTAGCAAGAAGTAATGCAATTAGTGAAGCAAAAATATGAATAATCATCCAGTTCTGAAATCTAGTTTGTTCTAAAGAAGATTCCATTCTTCCTAAATCGGTTCCTTTTATCAATCCTTGAATTGATGAAATACTTCTAGGATAAGCATCTAAGCAAGTCAATGTTGTACTAAACATTGCTGCGAAAGAAGCTGGAATTATTACCCATTTTGACCATTCTCCTATTGATTCAGTATAAAGTTTGATTAAATTCTGAGCAAATGCAACTCCACTTCCAGATAGCATCCCTCCCCCTGTGCCATACATAGTTATTGCTCCTAAAGTTACAAAGAAAATTGCTGTCAAGATAGTTAAGAAGTATCCAAGATTAAAATCAAATTCTGCCTCTTTAATTGTGGGTTTATATTTGGAAACCTTATTTTTGGAAAACATCCAAAGTGAAGGCCATACACAAAGTTCAACGGGACACGGCATCCATCCCATTAATGGTATGAGAAAAGATAAATTAGAAAGTTTCCAAGGGCTCCGCTCTGAATTATAAAAAGTTGTAATTAGCTCATTGTTTAAACTACCTTTTGTTATTAGTGAAATGACTGCGAAAAAGGTTAATATTGTTAGTAAAGAAACCAATAATTTTGATAATCTGTCTAGGGCTTTATATTTACCAATTAATAATATAAATCCACATAAAACTAACACCATTATTGATAAATCCATAGGAGGAAAATTTGAAAACAATGGAATATTTGTCAAAAGAACCCCTGAAACAAAGCTAACAGCGGCAATTGTGAAAGTTCCTGTTATTAAACTAACGATAAGAAAGATAGGAAGGTATGAAGAATTTCTCTTTTTAAAACCCTCTAAAAGTGACATTCCTGTCGATGCAGTAAAGCGGGTTCCAACAAGTAAAAATGGATATTTTAGAAAATTTGTAATTAGTATTAGACCAACTAAAGAAAATCCAAATCTCGCACCGGCTGTAGTCGATGACATAAGGTGAGAACCTCCAATTGCAGCACCTGCAAAAATTATTCCAGGACCTATAAAATTTTGGAGTTTTGAATTAAATAAAGGCATATTTTTTTTGTATTAACTTTATATTCTCTCCTTTTAACTAGTTGAGCAAGATTATATGTTTTGAAGAAAATTAATATATTTAAAAAAAATAGCTTTAAACATTCTAATCATAATTTATTTTTAAATTTATATAAACTTACGATATTATTTCTAACCATTTATTCTTCCAATCTTTTGAACGTTTCTTTGCTAGTTCTAGGTATTCTTCTGATCTAAGATTTAGTTCAATAGCCTTTTTCTCTAGATTTGAAGCAGTAATAAAAACCCTCTTCTTTTTATTGTTGTATAAATTTTTTTTTATATTCTTAAAAATATTTATCATTTTACAATATCTATTTTAATAAAATTTACTAGATAATATCTAAATTGGCAATATTAAATATTTTATAAAAATGGCCTAATTTTTTTCTTATCTTTTATGAATTGTATTTATAAATATTTTATTTATTATTAACCTTATTGTTTCTTATTTAATTTTAATTCAACTTGCATTAATAATTTAATTGATGGATATTGATTATATTAATTCTAAAAAAATGAATTTCTTAAAAATACATTATATTTTATTGATATTATTAAGCACTACTTGTTTCGTACAATTTATTAAATTCTATGAAAATAAACATTTAAAAAAGGGAGAAGAAAAACTTGATATCCAAAGTGATATAGTTGAAAAGTGTATTGACTTTGAGAACAAAAATAAAAGAAGTATCTATGAAAATATAAAATTAAGTGAATACTGCATTAATAACTTTGGCATTATTAAATTATCCCAATAGGAAATAATTTGTAAAAATAATTTAAACAAAAAATAATCTAATGATCATTTCGCTAATTCTTCATCAAGTAGAGAATTTCTAGATCCTGCCTAGAGTCAGATATTTTTTTCTTTAAGAAAATCAATTCATCTTGACTCATTTTTGATTCTTTTATCATCTCTTCGGCTTGATTAATAGCATGTTCAATATTTTTAATTTTTAAATCTCTAATTTCAGGATCACTTTTACATGCATTGATAGTAGGTAAATCTAGCATTTCAATAAAATTTTTATCTACTTTATTCGATTTAAACGAATTATTGAAGAAATAACTATAATAAAATCAAGAACCTTAACCTTATCCAACCCTACTTATTACCAGTAAGGGTTTTTTTATGTAAAATTAAAAAAACGATTAAAAAATTGGAAGACTCTAAAACTAACCCTGATATTCAGGAGCAAGTTGATTCATCAGATGAAAATGCAAGTGATCAAATTATTAATAATGAAGAAGTAAAGATTGCTGAATCTACCTCTAAAAATGATTCAATTTTTAAAAGGGTACTGGAAAATGGTTTTGATGGCATAACAACTAACCCTAATTACAAATTACTAGCACTTTTAATAATTCTTTTAATTAACTTATCTTTATTTTTTCTAGTTGGAAATATTGGAAAAACTTTCCTTAAAAATTCAGGAATTTTAGGTTAATCTATTAATTTTTTGTTTTTCTTTAAATTAAGTTTTGCTTTCCTTAAATCATCTCTTGTGATTTCCATGGGCTCACTACGATCTAAAGATCCGTGTGTAGGGCAATAATAAGTCATCATCATCCATGTATTATTTCTAGACATTTTTTTTATATTAAGTGCTAAGTTTCTAAGATATAAAATCTAAATTTATTAATTATTTTATATTTTCTTTAGTTTTAGTTTACATTAGAAAAATAATTTTTTTGTGTGTGGTAGTTTCAAACTGTTTGTAAATTTAAAAATGGAAAATGAGCCAGAAAATCCAGTAGTTTATTTATCTAAATTAATTAAAAAACTGGATGTAAAAAATAGGAATGGGATAGTGGCTTTATTAATAGTCAATATTCTAGTTATTTTATTGCTTAAATCATATCTGTTAAATACAGGACTCCTTTCTTAAATTAAAATATAACTGAATTAAGCATTTTCAAATTGCTTCGCTAATCTAAAAGCCTTTTTGATAATTAAAAATATTCCATAGGCACCAGCCAATATTGGAATAATTATGAAAGGATTTGGTGAATAGTCATTGTAATTCTTAACACCTTCTACATATTCATATCCAGAACATTTCAAATACAAAAAACTAAAGAATGTAACACTCCATCCAATGATTGAAAGTACTCCGCCTTTTTTATCACCCTCATAAAACCTATCTAGTCCTAATCCCCATCCCCCAATAAGGAAGATACCTCTTACGATAGAATTTTTTTCTTTTTCTTTAAACATTTGCTAATTAGAAAACTTAAATAAATTTAGCCCACAATTGCATATTTTGCGATAAATTAAAATTAATTTAATTTTTATATTTTTGGTATAAGTTTAATAAACTTACGATAATTAGTTTAAATATTGAGAAGTAATAGATTTATTTTTATCGATATGATATTTATTTAATAATATAGAAGATAAATTTTTAGTTATTAAAATTAGGTCTTACATAAATAAAAATTGATCCATAAATATCCTTCATAATTCTAAGATCTTCATCAATAAAAGTTATTGATACTTCGCAATTTGGATTAACTTTATTCCATGGTAATTTTCTCCATACATCTTTCACTGGATACCATTTATTCATTAAGAATTTGCTAAAAATGGGAATCTTGTTTAATCCCGCAACTTCAGTAACTTTTGTTTTCTGAAGGCTCATTCTTAGTTTATTATCTACTAAAACTAATTCATCGGCTAATGTTGTTACTGATCCTCCAAAAGTTGGAAAGAGTTTAAACCAACCAATTATAGGTATGGTTGTGAGTCCAAATATTATGGTATCAAATGTTGATAAAAACTCTTTTTTTTGAAAGTCAATCGTTTGTGATATTTTTCCAATAGTAGATAGACCAAATGAACTTACCTGTAGTTGATGTAGTTTAAAAAACAAATCACTTTTTACTTTATTATTTAAAGCATTTTCTATCGCTAGAAAAAAAGGAGAACTTCTAAATAGTTCTACATTTGAAAATATTAACTCCCAATCACCACTAATAAGTTCTTCTGATATTGGATCACTGTAATCTTTTAGATCATTTATGAGTTTATTTATTTCAGTTGTTTTTTCTAAATATATTGGAGAAATTAATTTATTCAGCCTTTGACCTCGATCTGTTAACGCTGATAATTTATAAATTTCTTGCTTTAATTTTTCTTTAATCACAATAATTTTTAAAGCATTTAATTAATAATAATAATAATTTTTATATTTTTGAGAGTATACATTTTTAAAATAAAAGATTCAGATAATCAATTTTATTTAACTCTCTCCCCATCTTTTACCTATTTCAAATCCCCATGATTTTGTTAATTTTATTACTTCTTCGTGATTAGAACATTTACATAACTCTTCCTTTTTATCAGTAGATTGTTCAATAAGTAATAAAATTTTATTTAGTTGTTCTATTTTATCTATAAATTTTTCAAGATCTTTTTTAGTCATAATTAAAAATATAATATAAAATGAAACCTACTCCAATTATTAGTAAAGCTATTAACAAATTAACTGACCAAACTATTTCAATCATTTTTTAATACTTAATTTTATAGATATAATATATTTTATATATAAAGATTGTTTTTAATATTTCATTATCGAATTCCTAAATATATAATTTTATTAATAATTAATTTAAATTAATGGGTGAAGCCAAAAGGAGAGAAAAACTAGGACTTCCTCCTAGAGAAATTAAGTCTACTAAAAAAGAAATAAAGTCAACAGGTAAGTTAAATCAAATTTTAAATAAATACCCTTTCTTACCTTATATTTTTGGCATTTCTTTACTACTCATACTTATTTTAGATTTGATCAATTATTATAGTTAACCTAAAAATTAAAAATATCGAAAATTTATTCATTTATACTTCTAACTTTATAAGGAAAAAATCTATAAAAATTAAGCAATAAGTTGTTAAATTGAGATTATTGAGCTAATAAACAAATTTCTACCACATTTATAAAAAAATTTTTCCATAATAAATATACTAATAATTACATATGAAAAAAATTATCCTAATCACACCACTAACCATATTTCTAGGTATGTTTAGTTTTACTGCGAATCTAGAGGCTGCAGGCTGTAGTTCACATAAGAATAAAAATGTTAAAGTCGAATGTTCATTAACTGATGATGATTGTGATAATACAAAATCAGAAAAAAGTTATAACAAGGTAGAAGCGTAAATGTTTGAAAATTTTGGTACTGCGATTGTACAAGCGGTAGGGTTTTTTGGTGTATTTGGCTTTTTTGTATACCGTCTCCTTTCAGAAAAAGTTTCCAGTGATTTTCCTGAGAAGAATTTCAAAAAGAATTCTACAAAACCTGTTAAAAGTGTTAATTCTGAAAAAAAAGGTTTATTTGGCAGAAAAAAGAAAGTTGAATTAAATATAGTTGAGAACAAAAAAGAAAATAAAAAAGGCTGGTTTAAACGCTAAATTAAAGTTTTACTTTTACTTTTAAAATATTTTCAAATTTATATTTGTAAAGCTTTCATTTGATTAATTATTTTCATGCAATAATATCTAAAATTTATTATTTCATGGACAAAAAAGGTTATACAACAGAGAGTGGTGGTAGGCAAAATGGTTTTGCCTTGGAACCAGAAATAAATGTTATTTCTGAAGGAGAATCAAAAAAGTCATTAATTATTTTTTCGGTTATTTTTCTTTCTTTAATTTTGGGATTTGTATATTACTTAAAAGGTTAATGATTAATTAAAACGTAAAAAATTTTTAATTAATTTACTAATTTTTAAAAATTTTATTAAAATCAATAACTGGTAATCTAATGACAGTATTTAATGTGCAGCCAATACTTATAAACGTAAAAGCCAACAGAAAAGGTAGGTGGTAATTAGCAAGAATAATTTTGTCCATTTTTATAGAGTACTTATAGTTACAAGGTCAGTTAAATCTCTTGATATTAGATAATTTTGAAAAACTTCAGAGTAAAAAGCTTTTTTAGCAGAGGTTTTTGAGTCAAATTCAATTACCATGCCAATGTTTCCTCCATCCCATTTAGATGAATTAGAGTCTTGAGTAATATCTTTCTTGACAACAATTCCTCCAACTGATTTTAACCAAGGAAGTACTGTACGAATATATTCAAGAAATAAATCTGAATTGGCAATTGAAATCTTTTTCAACCAGTAGCTTTTCTTCATTATTCAGGAATATTCTTCGAAGAATATAGCACATCAAAGTTAAGTATTTTTGCTCTACCCTAATTTTTGATTATTATATAATTGCTATCAATAAATATTTTGCTCGGATTTTCGTTTAAACTTATGAGACTTGATTTCAAGATTATTTACCAAAAAAAGTTTATATAAACTATAAAAATTCTCGTATGAAAAAACTAAAATATTTAATCTTGGAAAATCGACAATAGTAAATTATTTACTTCAAATTTTATTGATAAATTTTTTTTAAAACAATGATTAACGTATACGTACTTTTATACATCTAAAAG
>Ga0209433_10000190_pt1 | contig 19179 bp, 21 predicted proteins | sample METZYME_5_50m_FD_187552 | JGI IMG/M metagenome (GOLD analysis project Ga0209433, IMG submission 187552) | Marine microbial communities from oxygen minimum zone in mesopelagic equatorial Pacific - METZYME_5_50m (SPAdes) (version 2) | ecosystem: Environmental > Aquatic > Marine > Oceanic | place...
TGAAAGATTGCTTTCTAACTCACAGAGAATTTTTACACATTCATTTCTATGCTCATCTTCATTTGAATCCTCATATCTGGATGAATACTTGTATCTATCAAGATGATATTTAAATTTGTTATCAAAAAGCTTTATCATATTTTCAGAATAAGTTTCTTGATCTTCAGATAAATTACCTTCAAAAATATTATTTTGCTCCAATACCCAATTTATAATTTCGATACTCTCATCAATAACCTTATCTTCTAAAATTAAAACTGGCACTGTCCCCTTTGGTGATACCTCTAACATATGATTCGGTTTATTGCTCAATCTGACTTCTCTAAGCTCACATTTAATATCTGCAAGCTTTAAAGACATTCTCGCTCGCATTGCATAAGGGCATCTTTTAAAGGAGTATAGAATTGGATATTTCATATTATCTAATTATATATTTCATCTCTGGGCCCAATATGTTTTTTATTTCTTTTCTTAGCGATATCGATCTGGTCTTGTCTGCTTTTATACCTTGCTTTTTGTTTATCAGTCGTTTTATCAAAACAATTTGAGCATGAAACTCCCTTTATATATTTGTCTGATTTTTTTTCATCTTTTGTTATGGGCATTCTGCAACCATGGCACATATCATATGAACCTTTAGAAAGATCATGATTTAAGGAAACTCTATCATCAAAAACAAAACATTCTCCATTCCATAAAGATTCCTCTTTGGGAATATTCTCTAAGTATCTAAGAATACCCCCCTTAAGATGAAAAACATTTTTGAATCCTTCACGCCTCATAAATGAAGAAGCCTTTTCGCATCTGATACCACCTGTGCAGAACATCGCAATTTTTTTTTGATTCTTGTCATTTTTAGAGAATTTCTGATCTTTTATCCATTTAGGAAAATCACTAAATTTTTTAGTTTTTGGATTAATTGAATTTCTAAAAGTTCCTATAGAGCACTCATATTCATTTCTAGTATCAATTAACAAAACGTCTTTATTTTTTACTAATTCATTCCAATCTTTTGGTTCAATATATTCACCAACAATTTTATTTGGGTCTATTGAAGTATCACCTATTGTAACAATCTCTTTCTTTAGTTTTACTTTTAACCTTATAAAGGGCTTATTTTTTGATTGAGAAAATTTAAGATCTAATTTTTTTAGGCCTTTTAATGATTCTATAAAACCTATGGCTGTTGATAGATTATCTTTAGAAGCACATGATACAGTTCCGTTTATGCCTTCATGACTAATAAGAATTGTTCCATAAACTTTAAGTTCTTTTAACCTTTTTTTTAAAATTTTCTGAAGTTTTTCAGGATCTGAAATGCTTTTGAATTTATATAAGGAAACTATTTCATTCATCATAAAATTATATAAAAAAAATGGCGCGCCTGAAGAGATTCGAACTCCTGACCCACTGCTTAGAAGGCAGTTGCTCTATCCAGCTGAGCTACAGGCGCATGGTCGGGGTAGTAAGATTCGAACTTACGACCACTCGCTCCCAAAGCGAGTGCGCTACCAGACTGCGCTATACCCCGAGGAAGCAAATATTAAAGTTTATATAATAAATAAGCAATCATCATGGGCATAAATATTATTTGATGAGATAATATTATCATGACAGCAACAATTCTCGACGGTAAAAATTTATCAAAAATTACTGAAGAATCTATTAAAAAAAGAGTTGAAATTCTTTCTAATGAGGGAGTCAAGCCAACACTTGCTACTATATTAGTTGGTGATGATCCTGCTTCTGAAACCTATGTAAAAATGAAACAGAACACTTGTGCGAGGCTCGGAATGCAATCTATTGCGATTGAGCTTCCCAAAGATACATCAACTGGAGAATTACTAAAAAAAATTAAATCTTTAAATGATGATAAAAATGTTCATGGAATTCTTTTACAACATCCAGTTCCTTCTCAAATTGATGAAAGAAAATGTTTTGATGCAATAGATATTAATAAAGATGTTGATGGGGTTACTTGTTTGGGATTTGGCAATATGTCAATGGGAATTGAAGCATATGGCTCATGTACACCAGCTGGAATAATCAGATTAATTGAACACTATAATCTTGATATTCAAGGTCTTAATGCTGTTGTTGTAGGTAGAAGTCCAATTTTAGGTAAACCTATGGCTATGATGTTATTGAATTTAAATGCAACTGTAACAATATGTCACTCTAGAACAAACAACATTGAAAAAATTATTAAAGATGCTGATCTAATTGTAGGTGCTGTTGGAATTCCTAAATTTATAAAATCAGACTGGATTAAACAAAATTGTATTGTCATAGATGCTGGTTATCACCCAGAAAAATGTGGTGATATTGATTTAAATGGAATTGAGAATATTGCTAGTGCCTACACGCCTGTACCTGGAGGTGTTGGCCCAATGACCATCAACACATTAATTTTGCAAACATTAATTTCTGCGGAGAAAACGCTTAATTAGGTTTTTCCTCAGAGTCATCCTCTGAAATGACTTCATCAATCTCTTCAGACTCAGCATCAATAACTGCACTTTCGTCGGACGCAGAATTTTTAAATGGAAAAGGTTTTTCTTCGGTTTGAAATAATAAAAACATTAATGAGTCATTAAAAAATTCAAGTATATGAGAATTGATATTTGAAATAGATGAGTTAACTTTTGAGGTAAATAGAACAAAAAGAAATTGAACAAATGCTAGTCCTATTGAAATGGTAAGTACAAAATTTATTATGAATGCATATAGAACCATAAAAACAAATCTTATCCATTTGCTAGTTTTTAAAATCTCTTCTTTATCTATAGTATTCATTTATAAAAATCTAATATGTAAATTCTACATCAACTTCATTAGGATTTTTAATTAAATCATCAATTAATGAATTTGGGGAGTAATTTTTATTAATAACATTATAAAGTGAATCTACTAATGGCATATTAAGATCAAGTCTATCTGATTCATTTTTTATAACCTCAAGCGTTCTAATACCTTCTGCTACCTGTCCCACTTTAGATTTTGAGTCTAATAAATTTAATCCGCTTCCAATGTTGTAACCAAGTTGGTAATTTCTGGACAGTTTGGATGTACAAGTTGCTACCAAATCACCCATTCCCGATAATCCAAGAAAAGTAATTGGATCAGCACCTTTTGCAACAGCAAATCTGCTCATCTCAGCCATGCTTCTTGTTAAAATTAAGCCAATAGCATTTTCTCCAACATTCATTGATTCAGCCATTCCACAAATAATGGCATAAATGTTTTTCAATGCTCCTGCTAACTCAACGCCTTGCATATCCCTACTGGAGTATATTTTGAAGGTATTTGATGACAAAATTGACTTCACAGAAGATAAAAGTTCTTCGCTTTGGCTAGCAATTACCGTTCCAGCAACTTTATTTTCTGCTATTTCTTTTGCTAGATTTGGCCCACTTAGGACTCCTACATCATTTTTTATATTTCTTGATATAACATCAGACAGTAATCGAAATGGATCAGATAAGATTCCCTTTGTACATGAGATTACAAATGCATCATTATTTATAAAAGGTGTAATTCTTTGAACTATATTTTCAAATATTGAACTTGGTGTGGCTATCAAGATCACTGATGCACTTTCAATTACTTTCTTAAGATCGTCTGACGCTTCAATTTTCTCTGAGAGCCTCAACTCAGGATGATAATCAGTATTTGCACCCTCGGAATTAATTCTTAGCGCTTGTTCCGCATCTCTAACCCAAAGAGAAACATCATATCCATTTGATGCGGCTAGATTTGCAAGAACAGTTCCGAAACTTCCTCCCCCAAGAACAACGACTTTTTTACTTTTAATCATTTGTTAAGATAGATATTTATCTAATTGACGAAGGTACTTTGCAGGATCCTTTGGCGAACCACCCTCAGCAATGACAGCGTAGTCATACAAAAAGTCCACAAAAGAATTAAATTGTTTGCCATTAAGGGTTTTTAACTTTTTTAGTAATTTGTGCTGCTTGTTAATCTCAAAAATTGGTTGAGTATTTCCAAAATTTTGTCCTGAAGCCTCTAAAATTTTTCTCAGTTGAGCTCCTGGCTCTGATTGAGGCAATATCAAACATGAAGCTGAATCGATAAGTCTATCGCTTATGAGAACATCTGATACTCGTTCACCTAACTGTTTTTTTATCTTTTGTATTAATTCACTATCTTGTTTATTAACTTTTTTATCATCGTTGTCCTTTGACATACTCTCTTTGGAAACATTTACTAATTGCTTGCCTTTATATTCATGGATGCTTGTCATAAGCCATTCATCGATTCGATCTGTTAGAAGAAGAACTTCAATATTTTTAGACTTTAACTTTTCAATATGTGGTGAATTAGAGGCGGCCTCAAACGTATCAGCAACACAAAAATATATCTTATCTTGTGAATTCTCCATGTTCTCGAGATATTTATCCAACGATGTATATTCAGAACTTTGATTAAAATTTGAAGAATTAAATAACATTAAACTAGCAATCAATTCTCTATTCTCAAAATCTTCAGCTGGGCCCTCTTTCAAAACAAGCCCAAATTCTCTCCAGAATTCAACATATTTTTCAAACTCGCCCTCTTTCAATTTTTTTAGAGCATCTAATGTCTTTTTAGTTATAGATTTTTTTATGGTTTCAACTAGAGGATTTGTTTGGAGTATTTCTCTTGAAACGTTAAGAGGCAAATCACTTGTGTCAATTATTCCCCTAAGAAAACGCAAATAAAGTGGAAGAAAATTTGAAGCGTCGTCCATGATAAAGACTCTTTGAACATAAAGTTTTAGACCTCTTGGAGACTCTCTATTCCATAGATCAAAAGGTGGTTTTGAGGGAATATAGACCAAATTTGTGTACTCATTTTTACCTTCAACTTTATTATGAATCCATAACAAAGGATCGTTTTGATCCAAACTTATAAATTTATAAAAATCTTTATATTCTTCATCTTTGATAGATCTTTTTGTTTTTAACCAAAGCGCATCAGCCTCATTAATTCTTTCATCTAAATCTTTATCATCTGAAATAAGCAAGGGAAAGTTGATGTATTGTGAATATTTTTCAAGAAGAAACCTTACTCTTCCAACATCTGCAAATTCATTATTATCTTTATTTAAATATATATGAATTTCTGTTCCATTATCCTTCTTCTCAATTGATTTAATTTTATATTTTTCTTCGCCAGAGCTTTCCCATAAAGTACCCTCATCATCATTGTTAAGTGCAGATTTTGTTATAACCTGAACCTTGTCTGCAACCATAAATACCGAGTAAAATCCAACACCAAATTGACCGATCAGATTTGAATCCTTTTTTTTGTCTCCTGTTATATTTTCAAGAAAAGAAGCCGTGCCTGATCTAGCAATTGTTCCAATATTTTCAATGACCTCTTCTTCAGTCATACCAATTCCATTATCAGAAATTACTATTTTGTTTTTATCTGTCAGGACTTGTACATTTATTCTTAAATCTTTAACAAGCTTTGCAAGTTTTTTATTTTGAACCGAATTAAATCTTAATTTATCGAGAGCATCAGAAGCGTTAGATACTAGTTCTCTTATAAAAATTTCTTTGTTTGAATATAAAGAATGAATCATAAGCTTAAGTAACTGCTTAGTCTCAGTTTGGAAAGCTCTTGTTCTAGATTTGCTCATAATTTCTTTACTTATATGACTTATTGGAGATTAAAATTTTTAATTCAAGTAGTAATGTTAAAGAGTGGTAACCCTAAAAATTTGTAATATTGCAATAATCATTATTATTAAGGTATTAAAAACACTTAAATTATGAAGCCACTTAAATAATTTTTCCCATCCTCTGTCTCTAGCACTATTTGTAATTGGAATTATCATAAAACCAATTAATGCAAATATTGCCGCTGTCAATGCAAGATAGACATCAAAGTCTTCAAAAAATAAAAATGAAATTAATAAAGCTATCAGAATTATTAAAAATAGTAATAAGTAATAACGTGGAAAAATCTTCCTAAGAAATTTAGAAGCGCTTTGATCATCTAAAACCTTAAAAACTACAGGTGCTGTTAATAAGACTTGGGTAAAAATTATACCCAGTACTAATGAATAGCACAGAATTAGCAGAGTCAGGATCATTGTATTCATAACATATATGGCGGTCCGACGGGGAATCGAACCCCGAACGCCGCCGTGACAGGGCGGAATTATAACCGTTTAACTACCGGACCACATTTCAGATTGCATATTATATATAAAATTAAAAACTGCAACCTTATGGTGGGTGATGACAGGTTCGAACTGCCGACCCTCTCGGTGTAAACGAGATGCTCTACCAAACTGAGCTAATCACCCTTTTCTCTTAATATTTAATTAAGGTTGCTAATAATACTATTATTAGAAAAAAAATAATATGATTTATTGGCTATGTTTTGCTTCGGTGCCAGCAATATTTAATCTTGCTAAATAAATACCAAACATTGTTAATACTACAAAAATTATCTGCATGAAATTTAGAACTTCATTAAACAAGAAAACTGCGAGTATCGTCGCTGTTAAAGGTTGCATTAATAGCCCAATTGATCCATCAGATGCAGGAATTTTTCCGATTCCGTGAGTTATAAAGTATTGGCCACCAACTTGACATAAAATTGCCAGTGAAAATAGATTGATCCACTCAAATGAAGATTCTGGAATAAAATTACCGCCTTGGAGCAACATTGGTACTAAAGAAAATATACAACAAAAGAAAGTTGTGTAAAAAATTATGTTTAATGAGTCTTCATTACCTAGTTTTGAAATTACCAACAAATAAATTCCATAAAAAAGTGCGGCAATTAGACACAAAATATCTCCTAAAATCTTTCCATTCATATAATTATTAGAAAAGTAAACTAATCCAATTATTCCGACATAAGTAATTAAAAATGAACTTGCAAAACCTTTAGACGGTTTTTCACTGTAGATAAAATATGCAAGTATTGCTACAAATATAGGAGCTGAATTAACAATAATCGTAGCATTAGAAACTGAAGTAATATTCATACTAAAGTGCCATAAAGTTAGATCAGTTGTAAAAGCAAGTGATGCTAGTGAAGAATAAAAAATTGTTTTTTTATTTTTAACTGAAAACTTAAAAGTTTTATTTAGCTTAAAATTTAGCATCAATAAAAATGGAATTGCAAGAAACATTCTGTAAAAAGATATTGCTGTTGGCGTGAGAGCGCTCCACTTAACAAATATTGGTGCAAAGCCAATTAGCGTTGCTCCAAGTGCAAGTATAAGAAAATAATTTGTTCGCTGAAAATTAGTTTTCATAAAGTTATACTTTGTAAATGCAAAACGACATTGTAAGTCAGAATGAAGAAATAATCTCAGTAGGAGAACTAAACAGATCTGCCAAATATCTGCTTGAAAATAATTTCAATAATATTTCTGTGTTGGGCGAAATATCTAATCTAGCAAGACCAAGTTCTGGACACATCTACTTCACACTCAAAGATGAAGGTGGGGCAATAAGGTGTGCAATGTTTAAAAATCAAAATCTTAAATTAAATTTTTCTCCTGAAAATGGAGATCAATGTGTTTTGAAAGGACAGGTTAGTCTTTATGCACCACGTGGTGATTATCAGTTGATTGTAAAAAGTATTCAGCCTGCAGGAGCAGGAAATTTAATGCAAAAATTTGAGGCTCTTAAAAAGAAACTCGATGAGGAGGGTCTATTTAGTTTAGATAAAAAAACTGCGATACCTGAATCACCAAAACATATTGGAGTTATTACATCATTATCTACTGCGGCTTTGCAGGATATAATCTCTACAGTTGAGAGGAGAGCTCCATCTACTCAAATCTCCATAAGTGATGCATCCGTGCAGGGAGATAATGCACATGTCACAATTATTAAAGCCATGGAGCGCATTCTTAAGTTCAATAAGAATACAAAATCCGATCCGATTGATCTCGTGGTTTTTGCCAGAGGAGGAGGATCAATCGAGGATTTATGGTGTTTTAATAATGAAGAGCTTGCCAGAGAAATATATAACTACCCTATCCCAACAATATCTGGCGTTGGACATGAAATTGATTTTACAATTTGCGATTTTGTATCTGATATAAGAATGCCAACCCCAACCGCCGCAGCAGAATTAATTACAGAGTTTAATTATCAACTTCAAGATAAATTTACAGACTATAAAATAAACATAGATCGAATTATTTATCAAAAAATTGAGAGCTTTTATAATTATTTAGCTAAGCATGAATCAAAATTAAAAAATCCTCTCACTAAATTAAGAGAAATTTCTCAGAGCATTGATAATGTTGATCTAAGGCTTCAGCAAAGTCAGAGATTTATTATTACAAATTATAAAAATAAAATTCAATTATTATTAAGTGATATAAATAATCTGAATCCAGAAAAAAAGTTGTTTGATCTAAATAATAAAGTAGATTTATTCAATGAGCTTTTGCAAAAAGGAATTTCTTTGAGTCTAAAAAATTTTACAGATCAACTCACAAAATTTAAAAGGAATTTAGACATTTTAAGTCCCTTGTCAATTCTTGATAGAGGTTATGCAATTGTTACAAATAAAAATGGTAAAGCCATTAAAAGTTTTAAAGAGGTAACTAAAGATGAGCTTTTAACAACGAGGCTTAGCCAAGGATCAATTGATGTGAGTGTTCAAGATACTAATGAATAAATCCTTTTTAGGAATAAGTTTAATTACATTACTTTGTTTTGAAGTCATAGCTGAGTCTATTGGGCAACCTGGAGAAATATTTCCTGTTATGGTTGAAAATAAGAGCACAGATAATCATATGGGTTTAGTCGAAATAAACGGAAGTTTCTATAAACTTGTCCCTCTCTCATTCTCAAAACAAGGAAAATACATTGTTTTTAATGATACAAGGATATTTATCCAAGCTCAGGATTTTGGAGAATCAAGAATAACAATTACTAATGATTCTCTTGTGAATTTAAATGATCAAGATAGAGAGAGAACAATTAAAGAATCAGCAATGATACAAAAAGCTCTTAAATCGTATTCAAAAGATATGTTGTCCTCATTTAATTTCATTAATCCGGTTGAAGGTATTATCTCAAGTCGATATGGTAAAAAAAGGTTTATTAATGGGTCTCCTCGATCGCCTCACTTAGCACTGGACATAGCAGCGCCTGAGGGAACAAAAATAATTTCACCAGAAAATGGAAAGGTAATTTTAGTTGGTGATTTTTTCTATTCAGGTAAATATGTGATCATTGATCATGGACATGGATTATTAAGCTCATATAGCCATATGTCGAAAGTTTCTGTTTCAAAAAATGATATTGTGATGAAAGGACAAAAGATCGGAGAAGTCGGTTCAACAGGAAGAGTTACAGGGCCTCATCTGCATTGGACCGTTTATTACGAAAATGTAAGAATTAACCCTGAGTCTTTGCTCAAAGAAAACTACCTAGAAAGTCTCCTTTAACTCAGAAAAAATTTTGTTTAAATCCTCTTTTGTTTGAGGTCTAAATAACGATGAAGTAATTTCGCCATTTGGATTTATAAAAAAAGTTGCAGGAACAGCTGGTGGTGTTGGTATACCCCAAATATCTCTTGGATGAGAAATTAATGAAGGTACTTGTATATCAAACTTTTTTGCAATTGGTTTTAGGTCTTCAACTTCAAGTTGATCGAAATTAAAGGTATAAACTACTAAATCCTTATTTTCTTGGGCAAATTCATTAAGCTCTGGAATTTCCTTTATGCATGGAGCACACCAGTCAGCCCAATAATTTATAACTATCCAATTGCCATTCAGATCACTAATGTTTGTATTCGAGCCATTGAATACTTCGATATCGTTTTTTTGACAGCTAATAAGAATCAATAAACATAAAAGTTGTATAATCTTAATTTTCATCGCGTACATAATATAAAGATTATTACAAAAGTAAATATGGAAAAGGATTTTTTATTAGTATTGTTCTACTCTGCTTCAGGTTCTGTGAGGCACTTGGCTCATGCAATTGCCGATGGTGCTGAAGAAACTGGGATCAATGTAAAAATTAGGACAGTACCAAAAGTATCAGCAAATTCAGAAAAAACAGAAGCAACTGTTCCAGAAAAAGATGAAATATATTGCACAAAGGATGATTTGATTAACTGTGGCGGAATTGCAATTGGATCACCAACTAGGTTTGGCTCAATGGCTGCTCCATTAAAGCATTTTCTTGATTCTACTGGTGACCTTTGGGCTACAAATGTTCTTGAAAATAAACCTGGTATTCCCTTTACTTCTACTGGATCAATGCATGGAGGACAAGAGATAACTTTATTTAATATCATCACCTATATGTTTCATCATGGGATGATTGTTTGTGGAACACCATATTCTTTTGAAGAATTAAATAAATCAAAGTCTGGCGGGACACCATATGGCCCATCTCATGTTGAAAGCTTTAATAGGTCAAATGAATTAACTAATGATGAATATGAAATTGCAAAAAAATCAGGTAAAAGATTGGCTGATTTGATGTCTAAGATTAATGCAAACAATTAAAAAATATAAGACACTAACTAACTTCATATTTGCCACATTAATAATTTTAAAAATTTCAAATGTATTTTTAGATAGAATCGATATTATTCTATTCTTATTCTGGTCATTGCCTTTGTTAGTTTTTTGGATATTTATAAATAAACTACATATTAAAGCTTACCAATGGTTCTGTTTCATATTAATTATTTATTTTCTCTCAGCTTCATTAAGAGTATTTGGTACAGTGCCTTATTGGCTAGATATAGTTGAATTAATATTCATATCTATTTTATTCATTCAAATTATGTTTGGCCCAAAAATTATTAATAAAATGAACTAAAATCATTTTACTTAGTCTATTTATTAGAATATTATCTTCACCCTTTTGGAGAAAAATTAATGAGCAAAGCAAAATCAATATGGTCTAAAGCAGATTCTTTTTTATCGCTTACTAGAAAAATACTAGTAAATTCATTTACAGCGCTTATTTTAGTTTTTTTAACAATTTCAATTTTCGGATTCTTAGGTTCTTTCTTTGAAGCTGAGGATGAAATTAATACTCAAGATAAAATATTATGGTTTAAGCCCGTCGGGGTCGTTGTAGATAATTCTTCAAGTTCAGCAACTTCATTAGATTCTCTTATTTTAGGTGCAACTGAAATTCAGCAACATAAGCTTAGTGATTTGATTAAAGTTTTAAATAACGCTGCGACTGATGAGAAGCTTGCTGCTGTATATTTAAATGTATCAGAGCTTGGTATGTATTATGCTTCGGCATTTGATATTGCTAATGCTGTTAAAAATATTAAAGAAAATGGTAAGAGAGTCATTGCTTATGGTGAAAACTTTGGAAACAATGCTTATTTAATAAGCTCTCAAGCTGATCAAATTATACTTAATAAATATGGGACAGTTGGTGCATTTGGATTTTCAAGAAAAAGAGAGTACGTAAAAGATCTATATCAAAATGTGAAGCTCAACCAACATGTATTTATTGCTGGTGAATGGAAAACCGGGCCTGAACCATTTACAAGAAATGATATGTCAGAAGAAGATAAAACTTCTTGGAATGACTTTGCAGTTCCTTTATGGAAAAAAATGACAAGCTACATTGAAGAAGCAAGGAATCTACCAGAAGGAACAATTCAAAATTATGGAGATTCTTTTTGGGAATCATCTCTAATTGAGCCAGAAGCATCATTGATTGCTTTTGATAATGGTCTGGTTGATAAAGTTTTTACTGTAGAGGAGTTACGTCATTGGCTTTTTGAGGAATTTCCAAATGAAGATGATGATGTATCTAAACTGCCTGATTCTGTTTCAATATATGAATATCTTTCTACTATTAAGTCTGAAGAGAATGACTCTAAAAATAAAATTGCTGTAATTCATATAGAAGGTACCATCACAACAGGCGAAGCAACATTTGGTATTGCTGGTTCAGATACTATTGTCAAAAATATCAGAAAAGCAATAAAAGATGACAATGTAAAAGCGCTTGTTTTAAGAGTTAATAGTCCTGGTGGTGGTGTTTATGCCAGCGAATTAATAACAAATGCTTTAAAAGAATTCAAAGATACAGACAGACCAATAGTAAGTTCAATGGGTGATATAGCCGCATCTGGTGGTGTTTGGGTTACAACCCTATCAGATGAAATATGGGCTAAAAACGAAACCCTCACTGGTTCAATTGGCGTATATGCTACTCTTCCAACTTTTGAAAATCTATATGATTGGGCTGGTATACAAGTAGATGGTATAAGCTCAACGAAAGCTGGTGAATGGGATCCAAGGCTTTCTATGCCAGATAATGTAACTAATGCTATACAAGCTTCAGTTGATGATACATATGATAATTTTGTTGATAAAGTTTCTGAAAATAGAGGAATGAGATATGAAGAGGTTCATGCAATTGCTAAAGGCAGAATTTGGTCAGGCGATAAGGCACTTCAGCTTGGCTTAGTTGATAAAATTGGTAATCTAGACGATGCAATATCTGCTGCTTCCTCATTAGCAAATATTGAAGATTTTAAGGTTATAAGATATTTAAAGGAAATAGATCCTTTTGAAGCATTTGTTGCTGAACTAATTGGAAATATTGATTTAGACTTAAAAATCAATAGAAATACCAAAAGATTTTTAGATTTTATAGATGATGGATATGATTTCATTGATGACAAAAAAGATATTAATATGATTTCTTATTGCTTCGAATGTGAGTTTTTTATTGCTAAATAACTTCTTTTATTAAAGGTATGGTTATCTTTCTTTTTTGTTCAATAGAAAACTCATCTAGTTTATTGATTATGCTAACTAGACTTGAAATACTTCTTTCTGTGTAGGTAAGAAGATAGTTAAGCTCCCTTTCACCAAGATTTATTGATCGTAATTTTGAAATAAATTCAATTGCTTCTATCAAACTATCATCACTAACAGGAAAAATCTCAATAGAATTAATTTTTTTTATCCGCGAGGCCAAATCATTTAAGGAAAATTTTATTGAAGATGGATTTTCTAAAGAACTAAAAACTAATCTACAGCCTGATATCTGACAATTATTTATTAGATTAAATATCGCTGTTTCCCAATCGTAAATTTCAGCAATTGAATCAATTTCATCGATACAAATAATATCCATATTTTCAATTGAATCTAATATTTGTGTTTCTAGGTTACTAATTTCAGATAAAGGGACATATAAGCTTGATTTACTCTTCTTAGCATATTCATTGCAAAGAGATTGGAGTAAAAAAGTTTTTCCTGTTTTTTTTAATCCGTATAAGAAAAGATCATCCTTTTCAAAAAGAATGTCTTTAAGCTCAAAATTAGATTTATCAAAATAAAATTCATCATAATTTGATTTGTTTGGTTTACTCCAGGGAAAAGTGAGCTGCTTTGGTTTATTCATTATGGTACTCACGAAGATCTCTGTACCAGCTTATGGCATAAACAATCAAACTGAGCAAAGTTATAGAAATCGTAATAATGTTTAAAAAATCGAAACTAATATTAAAATTAAATATCTCATTTAAGAAAATTATAGAAATGTAAATAATTTGAAGGCTTGTAGTCATTTTGCCCAATAAATTTGGTGCAGGAGTATAAGATTCTATTAAAGACATTTGGACTGCCGCTCCAACCAAAATTGCAACATCCCTGCTTATAAAAATTACAAAAATATAAAATGGAAGAAAGTTATTTAGCCACAGAATAAAAACTGTGCCAGAGAGAAGAAGCTTATCAGCTACCGGATCTAGTATTTGTCCAAGTTCCGTTTGCCATTCCATTTTTCTTGCCAAGAATCCATCTAAGGCATCAGTTAGAGACGCAACTAAAAAAAAGGCAATACTAATTTTAAAGTTGCCAAGATAGATATTATTTAGAATCGGATAAACAAGAGCTATTCTGATAATTGAAAGTAGATTTGGAATAAAAATAAAGTATTTGGTCATTGTTTATATGCTAAATGTAAATATTCCTCATTAAAAGAACTTTCTATGATCTCAAAAAAACTATTAACAGAAACCTGTTTTTGTATTGAATTAAAATCGCCAAATATATCTACACTATATGTAATATTATCAATTTCAAATTTTTCAATTTTTAAATTTTTGACTCCAACTAGACTCTCTACTGCTGATCTTGAATTTTTATAGTTTTCAACATTTTTGATATTATTGATTTTAATTTTGATTGATGTTTCCCTGGAAATATCTATCAAATTTTTCTTGAGAATTTTATTAATGATATTTTCAATAAATTCATTAAAATCATTTATAAAGTTTTTGTTAAATTCCTCAGCATTATATTTAGTTTCTATGTCACCTGTTGCAGACCAGTTGTCTAATCCAATTTTAATGAGATCAAGTGTAATCAAAGTATCAAATTTATACTTTGAGGAAATATAATCTTTTGAATCTATTAGCTTTTCGTAATTAAGTAAATTAATTTTATCAGACAGGTCTAGTTCTGGAAGCTCTAAAAATATTCCCCTTGATTCTGAATATTTATTTATTGAATCTCTAATAAGCTCATTTATAGCAATACCATCTTTCTCCATTGTTACAAAATATGGCGCTGAATTGCCTGAATCAATTTTTATAAGAAATAAAATTACTGGTCTTGAATTCCCAACAATCGGAATTTCTAACTCTTTGAATTTTTCAATAAGAAGATTCTTATCAAAATTCACTTGCAAGTAGCTTTTTTCATCAATATTTTTAACTGAATAACTAGTAATAAAATCTTTTCTCGCGTTACCTGCATTGATTATCCGCCAAATGTTAGAAGGTGATGAGACTCCACTCAATCTGTATATCATTGTGTTAAACGCTTGATTTATAGATTTATCTATTAGAGTAGAATCTTCGATAGGTTCATATATAACAAAAAGTTCTTTAAAATTCTTTCCAAAGGATGGAATAGAAAACATAATAAGTAACAATAGAAAATATTTAATGTTTTTCGTTGAATAAAAATCCATGTTCGGTATTTTAAATGACAAAAGAAATTATAGAAAACGATCCATATAAATCTTCAGGCGTTGATATTGATGCTGGCAATAAGCTTGTTGATATTATTAAATCAGATGTAGCTGAGACATTGAATAAAAATGTTCTTGGTAATATAGGTGGGTTTGCTGGAATGTACCAACTCAATGAGGGTTTTAAAGAGCCAGTTCTTGTAGCATGTACTGACGGAGTGGGCACAAAAGTTTCACTAGCTCAAGAATATAAGAAATTAGATGATATTGGACAAGATCTTGTTGCTATGTGTGTTAATGATTTGATTGTGTGCGGAGCAAAACCATTATTTTTTTTAGATTACTATGCGTCTTCAAAGTTAGATGTCAATGAAGCATCAAAAGTAATTAAAAGTATTGCAAATGCTTGTAAAAAATCTGACTGTGCCTTGTTGGGTGGTGAAACTGCAGAAATGCCAGGTCATTATGTTGGTAATAATTTTGATCTTGCTGGGTTTTCAGTGGGCTGTGTAGAAAAAGAAGATATCCTAAACAAAAATGAGGTTGCTTCGGATGATATTCTGATCGGAGTAGAATCAAGCGGACCTCATTCAAATGGTTTTTCTCTTATTAGAAAAATCATTAATGATTCTGATAGGTCAGAAGAAGAAAAGAAAGAAATTGCCCTCGAGGTTCTAAAGCCAACAATTTTATATCCAAAACTTGTCAGATCTTTAATAAGCAAACACAAGATAAAATCTATTTCTCATATTACAGGAGGCGGACTTACTGAAAATCTACCAAGATCAATTCCAAAAAATTTTACTATTGATATAAATACAAAAAGCTGGGAATTCTCAGACGTATTTAAATGGTTGAAATCAGAAGGAGGTCTTAGTGACAGTGATATGTATAGAATTTTTAATTGTGGAATCGGAATGGTTTTCATCGTCGATGCTAAAGATGAGAATGATATTACTTCATCAATAAAAGATCTAAATTTTGAATGTTATAAAATAGGGAAAATAATCCCTAAAATTGAAAATCAAGAAATAATTTTTTCCTAAAACAATGAAAAAAATAGCTGTACTAATATCAGGTAGTGGTTCTAACCTTGAAGCAATAGCCAAGGCGTGTAAAAAAAATGAAATTAATGGCGAAATAAAATGCGTAATTTCAAATGTTCCAAATGCATTTGGTCTTGAAAGAGCAAAAAAGTATAATCTCCGATCAATTGTTATTGATCATAGTTTATTTGATTCAAGAATAGAATTTGAAAAAGAAATAGATAAATATCTAAGCTTATTAAAAATTGATGTGATTGTATTAGCAGGTTTTATGCGAATTCTAGGAAAAGATATCACTAATAAGTATTTTGGAAAAATGATTAACCTTCATCCCTCTCTTCTGCCGTTGTATCCAGGTTTAAATACGCATTCAAATGTGATACAAAATAAAGATAAGAGTCACGGTATTTCCATCCACTATGTTTCAGCAGAGCTTGATGCTGGACCAATAATTGCACAAGGGTCTATTAAAGTTAACAGTAATCAGTCTATAAGTGTGTTAGAAAATAGAATTCATGAAGTTGAGCATATTCTCTTACCAGAAATTGTTAATGAAATATGTAATGAAAACATATATCTAAAAGACAATATTGTTATTTTTAAAAATAATGAAAGATCTGGACACATTTTAAAACACTATGATGTATAAGATATTACTAATTTTTTTCATTTCTTTTTCTGTATTCTCAGAAGATGTCACTTTGTATAAAGCAAAGTATCAATTTGATTCTGAAGAAATTTCAATTACAGGAATTCGTGAGTTTAAAAAAACTGATGATGGTTATGAGCTTAAATTTAGAGCGTCAAATATTGTTGCAAGTATGTTTTTCTCATCAGTTTTTTCAATAGATGAATATGGGATTAAGTCCTCAAAGTACGAAATTAAAATCAGACCAAAATTTTTAAAAAGAGATCAATCAATAAATTTTAACTATGAAACTCAAGTGGTTGAATCTAGTGGAAGAAATGAATGGAAAAGCGATTTTAAAATAGATGAAATTACTGTAGATCCTCTTAATGCTCAAATTATGATAAGAAGTAACCTTAAAAAAAATGTTAACAACTTTTCATTAAACTTAATCAACATGCAAGAAGGCGGAATAGAAAAATTCGATTATAAGGTTACAGGAATAGAAGAGTGTAAATTTAAAGAAAAGATTTATAACTGTTCAATCTTAGAGAGAATAAGAGAAGGCAGCTCTAGAAAAACAACATATTATTTAGCGAAAGAATTAGATTATATGTTTTTAAAAATTACTGATGTTAGTGAAGATTGGACAAATACTCTTGAATTGAAAGAAATTTTAAGTTTTGGGTAAAGTTACGCCTGTCTGTCCTTGATATTTACCTCCACGATCTTTGTAACTTGTTTCACACTCTTCATCAGATTCAAAAAATAACATCTGAGCAACGCCCTCACCCGCATAAATTTTTGCCGGTAAGTTTGTGGTATTTGAAAATTCTAAGGTAACGTGACCCTCCCATTCGGGCTCAAGAGGTGTAACATTAACGATTATTCCACATCTTGCATATGTCGATTTTCCAAGACAAACAGTTAGTACATTTCGAGGAATTTTAAAGTATTCTATTGTTCTAGCTAATGCAAATGAATTTGGTGGGATAATACAGACATCGGAATTTATATCTACGAAACTTTTTTCATCAAATGATTTTGGATCAACAATAGCTGAATGAATATTCGTAAAAACTTTAAACTCATTAGAACATCTCACATCATACCCATAACTCGAAACACCATAAGAGATCAACTTATTTCCTGCATCATCCAAACGTATTTGATTTTCAGAAAATGGTTTTATCATATCTTTTTCAAGCGACATGGCAGTTATCCATTTATCAGATTTAATCGACATTAATTTCTACCCTTCCTTCAATAGCTCTTGCAATAGTTGTTCCATCTACGTACTCTAACTCGCCTCCAATTGGAATACCATATGAGATTCGAGAAACCTTTGCAGTTTTAACATGGTCGGTAATATATATTGCAGTTGCATCACCTTCAACCGTACTGCTTGTGGCAAGAATAATTTCATTAATTTCTTCATTTTTTATAATGCTAAGTAAATCATTAATACCCAGTTCATCTGGGCCTACTCCGTCTATAGGAGAAAGTCGGCCTAAAAGAACAAAATATTTTCCTCTAAAGCCGCCTGTTGATTCAATCGCTAAAACATCAGAGGGACTTTCAACAACGCATATCTTTTTTGTATCTCTTGAAGAATCATTACAAATCTTACAAAGACTATTTGAAGTAAGCATTCTGCAGGCACTGCATCTTTGAATATTATCAATAGCATCTTTCATAGTGCTAGCAAGAATACTTGCACCATCCTTGTTTCTATCAAGTAAATATAATGCCATCCTTTGTGCTGACTTTTTTCCAACACCGGGCAATATTGTTAGAGCATTGATTAATTCTGTAACTAAATCTTTATTCATTTAACTGGTTTTATGCTGTCATCCTTTATGGACCCTTTAAACTTTTTAACAAATTTTTGGATTGATTCATCATTTTTTATATTTGATTGAGCTTCATCAAGACTCTCTTGTTTTAATTTTGATTGTATCTCAATTGGTGAATCAGTAACTTTTCCTATCTTATATTTTATTTTTATATTTTCAGCCAGCATAGATTTGAGCTCAGAGGTAAACTCAATTTCTATATTTTCTGGCACGTCTCCAACTGAATCTTCAATTATTAGAGAAAGTTCATAATCTTTGTATGACAAAAAGGACATGTTTCCATAATAATTTCTTGCAAATGGGCTAATACTCATTGATTTAAAGAACCTTATCCAATCTGAGTTATTTTTTAATTCAATATCGCTTTTACTTGAATCATTATTCGCATGATTATCGGAAACATCTTTTTCTTTCACTTTTTTTTCAGCTGGCGTGTGTTCAGTTTTTAAATTTTTTTTTTCAGGAACACTTTTATGCACTTCATTAGATTCGCTAAGTTTTTGGAGTGGGTTAAAGGTAAGCATTCTTAATAGGCAGATTTCTAGTGCCTCTTTTGGATCTGGGTGAACGCTAAATTTTGCGTATGCATTCATTGCAATTTCGTATAACAATTGACAGAATTCTTTATCAATTTTATCTGCTAATTTTCCTATAATCTTAGAATTAGAATTACC
>Ga0209433_10000192_pt1 | contig 19010 bp, 22 predicted proteins | sample METZYME_5_50m_FD_187552 | JGI IMG/M metagenome (GOLD analysis project Ga0209433, IMG submission 187552) | Marine microbial communities from oxygen minimum zone in mesopelagic equatorial Pacific - METZYME_5_50m (SPAdes) (version 2) | ecosystem: Environmental > Aquatic > Marine > Oceanic | place...
TGATTGTTCATCCGACCAATTCCACTTTTAACTAATTTTATTGTTATTGTTTGATCTTTACTCATGATATTTCTTCTACTTTCTTACCTCTTCTAGCAGCAACAGTTTCAGGAGATTCCATAGCACTTAATGCATTTATTGTTGCTCTTACAACATTTACAGGATTAGTTGAGCCGTAACATTTTGCCAGAACGTTTTGAACACCAGCTAATTCTAAAACTGCTCTCATGGCACCACCGGCAATAATTCCTGTTCCTTCTGAAGCCGGCTGCATATAAACATTAGCCGATCCATGTTTCGCTTTAATTGGATACCATAGAGTTGTATTGTTTAGTTCAACTTCAACCATGCTTCGTCTGGCATTTTCCATGGCTTTTTGAATTGCGATTGGTACCTCTTTGGCCTTACCTCTTCCGAATCCAACCCTACCATTTCCATCACCAACTACTGTTAAAGCGGTAAACCCAAAAATTCTTCCACCTTTAACAACTTTGGCTACTCTGTTAACTTGAACTAACTTTTCTTCAAGTGTATCAACCTGTTGATTTGTCATAGTGTTATCTTCTTTCATAAATTAAAACTCCAATCCTGCTTCTCTTGCAGAATCTGCCAAAGCTTTGATACGTCCATGATATTTATATCCAGATCTATCAAATACGACTTTCTTGATACCGTTTTCAAGCGCTCTTTCAGCGATTTTTTTTCCAACAGAAACCGCGCCCTCAACATTGTTAGAGTCTATTTTGAGATCTTTTTCAACAGTTGAGGCTGAAACAATTACTTTTGAACCAACACTATCAAATATTTGTGCATAAAAATGTCTAGATGATCTGAATACTGATAACCTAGGTGATTCTTGATTTTTTATATGAATCCTAGATTTCTTAGCTCTTCTAATTCTTGAGGTATTTTTAATACTCATAATTATGCTCCTGCCCCGGCAGCTTTCTTAGCTTCTTTTCTCTTCACTTGCTCATCAGAATATCTTACTCCCTTGCCCTTATATGGTTCAGGTGGTCTAAAAGCTCTTATTTCAGCAGCAGCTTGACCAAGTATCTGTTTATTGTGACTCTTTAGAACAACCTCCGTTTGAGAAGGTGTTTCAACTTCAACTTCTGGAGGCAATTGATATTTTATAGGATGGGAAAATCCGAGAGTTAATTCTAATAATTTTCCTGAAGCTTTTGCTCTATATCCTACCCCAATAAGTTCTAGTTTTTTCTCAAACCCCTGTGATACTCCAATAATCATGTTGTTTACAATAGATCTTGTTGTACCGGCTAATGCAACTGATTGCTGAACAGCTTCGTTATATTCAACATTAATAAATTCATCCGAAATATTTAAAGAAACTGTTTCGGGCAATACAAACTCAAGTTCACCTTTTGGGCCTTTTACAATAACCTTATTATTATCGACTGAAATGTTAACTCCGTCGGTGATTGAGATTGGATTTTTTGCAACTCTAGACATTAAAATACCTCACACAAAATTTCGCCACCAACATTTTTTGCTTTTGCATCTCTATCAGTCATCAGACCTTGATTTGTCGATAAGATGAAGGAGCCTAAGCCACCCTTTACTGTATCTAAAGTAGATGCACCTGAATATTTTCTTAAGCTTGGCTTGCTTATTCTCTTAAGCTCTTTGATAACTGGTTCAGAATTGTGATATTTCAATTCAACTTTCATTGTTGGTTTCATACCCGAATCTATTTTATTCACAGACTTTAAATAGCCCTCTGATACAAGAACATTTACTAAGTCGTGTTTTAACTTAGAATAAGGAATTTCTACATGCGTTTTACCACGCATAAGTCCGTTTCGAATTCTAGTAAGACAGTCTGATATAGGATCTTGAAAACTCATAATATTACCAACTTGATTTAACTAAACCTGGAATGTCACCTCTCATGGCTGCTTCTCTCAATTTAATTCGACTTAAGCCAAATTTTCTATAAACAGCATGAGGCCTTCCTGTTACTTGACATCTTCTCACCACTCTAGAAGGACTAGAATTTCTTGGAAGTTTTTGAAATTTTATTCTAGCTTCATATCTCTCTTCAGAAGATAAAGATTGATCATTCATCTTAGTCTTTAAAACAGCTCTTTTTTCAGCATATTTTGCAACTGTTTTAATTCTTTTAACTTCTCTCGCTATCATTGATTTTTTAGCCATATGTCTACCTATTGTTTGAATGGAAATTCTAAGGCTTTTAATAGAGCCTTAGCATGTTCTTTGTTATGTGCAGATGTATTTATACATACATCCATTCCTCTTATATTGTCGATGTTGTCATAATTAATTTCTGGAAAAATAATTTGTTCTTTTATGCCAAATGTATAGTTACCTTGCTGATCAAATGATTTAGAGTTTAATCCCCTAAAGTCTCTTTCTCTAGGAATAGCAATCGTAATTAACCTCTCAATAAAATCATACATTTTGTTTCCTCTGAGTGTGACCTTGCACCCTAATGGCCAACCTTCTCTAATTTTGAAACTAGCAACAGATTTCCTAGCCTTTGTAACTATTGGTTTTTGTCCTGCTATAACCGTTAAATTTTCAAGAGCAGACTCTAAATGCTTTTTATCATTTGCGGCCTCTCCAACACCCATATTTATTACAACCTTTGTAAGTTTTGGAACAGCCATAATGTTATCAAGTCCTAACTCCTGCTGAAGAGAGGGTCTTAATTCATTAAAATACTTTTCTTTTAAATTAGCCATTTACTTAATTACTGCTCCATCAGATTTATATAATCTTATTTTTTTTCCATCTTTATCAGTTGAATATTTAATCTTATCTCCAGATTTTTTCTTTGGATTCCATATCGCTAGGTTTGATAAAGCTATTGCGGCTTCTTGTTCCACTACACCGCCAGCAACACCCATCTCAGGATTTGGTTTGGTATGCTTTTTAACAATATTTATTCCAGTAACAATACCTTTATTCTTAGTTTTTAAAATCTCTCTTAATGTGCCTTTTTTACCAATGTCTTTACCTGCAATGACAACAACTTCATCGCCTGATCTTAATTTTGTTGGAACTGATAATTTACTCATTTTTATAAAACCTCAGGAGCCAATGACAAAATTTTCATATGCTTTCCATCTCTTAATTCTCTAGTGACAGGACCAAAAACCCTTGTTCCAATCGGAGCTTTTTGAGCATTAACCAATACTGCTGCGTTTTCATCAAATTTAATTAATGAGCCATCTCTTCTTCTAACGCCTTTCTTTGTTCTAACTATCAAAGCATCTACAACTTGGCCTTTTTTCACTTTACCTGTTGGTATGGCCTCTCTTACAGCGACTTTAATAATGTCACCAATATTCGCATAACGTCTCTTTGATCCACCAAGAACTTTAATGCACATAACACTTCTAGCACCGCTGTTATCTGCAATTTTAAGCAAGGATTGCATCTGTATCATTATGAATCCTCCCCTTTTAACTGTTTATTATCAATCAACATCCAGGTTTTACTTTTTGAAATTGGTCTACATTCTCTAACTGAAACAATATCGCCAACAGATGCAGAGTTTGTTTCATCGTGAGCATGAACCTTAGTAGCGCGCTTAATAACTTTTCCGTATAAAGGATGTTTTACTTTTCTTTCAACTTTTACGGTTATTGTCTTATCAGCCTTATCGCTTGTTACAACACCAGTCAAAACTCTTGGATTAGTTGATTCCATTATTCATCACCCTTATTTTTTATCTCATTTATCACAGTTTTAATTTGAGCAATTTTTTTTCTTACTTTCATAAGGTCACTTGTCTCATTAAGTTGACCCGTTTTATGCTTGATTCTAAGTCCAAATTGAGACTCACGCGCAGAAATAAGCTCAGCATTTAACTGATCAATATTCTTCTTTCTTAAATCTGCTAACTCTTTATTCATGTTACAAATCCTTTTTAATAAAATGAGTTTTTATTGGTAATTTTGCAGATGCTAATCTAAAAGCTTCTCTAGCTAGTTCCTCTTCTACACCAGCCATTTCAAACATAATCTTTCCTGGCTGAACCAATGCTACCCAATATTCGACGTTTCCCTTACCTTTGCCCATTCTTACTTCAAGAGGTTTTTTTGTGATAGGTTTGTCAGGGAAAATTCTTATCCAAATGTTTCCACCTCTTTTTATATATCTTGTCATTGCTCTTCTTGCAGCTTCAATCTGTCTAGCTGTTATTCTTCCTCTATCAGAGGCAACTAAGCCAAAACGACCAAATGCAATTGTATTTCCATTTTGTGCGAGGCCCCTATTTCGGCCTTTATGCATTTTTCTAAATTTAGTTTGTTTTGGCTGTAACATTTCTAACTTACTCCCTGCCCTGATTTATAAGGATCTTCAGTTATTTCTCCTCTATAAACCCAAACTTTTACGCCAATAATTCCATACGTTGTTAAAGCTTCTGCAGTACCATAATCAATATCGGCTCTAAGTGTATGAAGAGGAACTCTACCTTCTCTATACCACTCAGTTCGAGCAATTTCAGCACCGTTTAACCTTCCCGAAACTTCGATTCGAACACCTTTAGCACTTTGCCTTAAGGCACTTTGAACTGTTCTTTTCATAGCACGTCTAAACATCACTCTTTTTTCTAATTGTTGTGCTACGCCCTCTGCAAGAATTTGAGCATCTAGGTCAGGTTTTTTTACTTCCTTGATATTTATTTGAGAAGGTCCTTTGACAATCTTCTCAACGGCTTTCTTGAGATTTTCAATTTCTTCACCTCTTTTTCCAATGATGATGCCTGGTCTAGCAGTATGAATATTTACGATAAAACTTTCAGCAGTTCTTTCTAATTCAACTTTACTTATTGAAGAATTCTTAAGCTTTTTCGATAGATAATCTCTAACTTTTAGATCTTGAATAAGGTTATTTGAAAAATCTTTGCCCTTAGCATACCAATTAGCATTTTGTTTTTTAGAAACTCCTAATCTAAAACCATGTGGGTTAACTTTTTGTCCCATTATTCTTTTTCCTCACTCAAAATTATTTCTATGTGGCACGTTGGTTTTATTATTCTGTCTGCTCTGCCTCGAGCTCTTGGTTTCATCCTTTTAAGCCTCATGCCTTGGTTAACGATGATTGAAGATATAGCAAGCTTATCTATATCTGCATTGCTATTATTTTCAGCATTTGCTATGGCAGATTCGAGTAACTTTTTTATAACCGCAGACCCTTTTTGCTTATTAAAGCTCAAGAAATCCATGGCTTCATCTACAGATTTTCCTCTAATTTGATCAGCAACAAGAGCAGCCTTTTGTGGTGATAATCTTGTTCCTTTTAGGTATGCTCTTGTTTCCATTATTTCGCCTTCCTATCACCAGAGTGCATCTTAAATGTACGTGTTATAGCAAATTCGCCAAGTTTGTGACCTACCATATCTTCATTTATGAATACTGGTACGTGCTGTCTGCCATTATGAACTGATATTGTAAGGCCAACCATTGAAGGTATGATCATAGATCTCCTTGACCAAGTTTTGATTGGTTTTTTGTCATTGTTTGCCAATGCAGCTTCAACTTTCTTTGATAAAGAAATATCAACAAAAGGTCCTTTTTTAAGTGATCTTGGCATTTTATTTCTTTCCTCTTCTTCTGATAATTAAATCATCAGTTCTTTGATTTTTTCTTGTTTTATATCCTTTAGTAGGCTTACCCCAAGGAGTGGATGGATGTCTTCCACCCGAAGTCCTTCCTTCACCACCACCATGTGGATGATCAACAGGGTTCATAGCGACACCTCTAACAGTTGGCCTAACGCCTCTCCATCTTTTTGCGCCAGCCTTACCTAATGATCTTAAATTGTTCTCTTGATTGGAAACAGTTCCTAATGTTGCTCGACATTCCCATAGAACTTTTCTAGTCTCACCAGACTGAAGCCTCAAGGTCGCATAAATTCCCTCTTTTGCAACAAGTCTTGCTGAAGTACCTGCGCTGCGAGCAATTTGTGCTCCTTTCATTGGTTTAAGCTCAACACAATGAACATTAGTACCTAAAGGTATGTCTTTCAATTTCATTGAATTACCAGGTTTAATTTCGCAGTTATCTGATGAAATAATTTCATCTCCAACCTTAATTTTTGAAGGAGCTATGATATATCTTCGCTCGCCATCCTTATATTTTAAAAGTGCTATATGTGCTGATCTATTAGGATCATATTCGATTCTTTCAACAACAGCAGGAATATCAAACTTGTTACGTTTAAAATCAATAATTCTATAATGTTGTTTATGTCCTCCTCCCTGATGGCGAACAGTAATTCGTCCATTGTTATTTCTACCACCTTTTTTAGATTTTGGCTCTAAAAGTGATTTATGAGGCTTGCCCTTATAAAGATCAGATTTAACTGAAATTAGCCCTCTTCTGCCTGGACTAGTAGGTTTTGATTTAACTATAGCCATTAGTTAATCCCCTCAAACTGGATATCAGAATCTTCGCTGATTGAAACAAATGCTTTCTTATAATCTGACTTTTTATATATGCCAAATCTATTTCTTTTTCTTTTACCTTTGACGATAGAGGTAGTTACTTTTATAACCTCAACTTTAAAAAGTTCTTCGACCGCTTTTTTAATTTCTAATTTATTAGCAGTTAAATCAACTTTAAAAACAACCTGTTTCAAATTTTCACCTAACTGAGCAGTCTGTTCAGTAATGATTGGAGACTTTATGAGGGTATATAGCTTTTCTTTAACCATTGATCCACTCCTCTATCTGCTTTAATGCTTCACTTGTGACCGCTACTTTTTGAGGTTTTAATAGATTTACAGGATTGATCTCTCTAACAGTAATAACATCAACATTTGGAATATTTCTTGCAGATAAGTAAAGGTTAATATCTAACTCATCTGTAATAATCAAAACTTTACTCAAGGAAAACTCATTTAAGAAACTTGCAATTTCTTTTGTCTTTGGCTTTTCAAGCACAGGCTTTTCAATTGCTACCAATCTATTCTGTCTTACCAGCTCAGAAAATATAGATTTGATCGCAGCGCGATACATCTTTTTATTGAGTTTCTTGCTGTAATCTCTTGGTCTTGATGCAAATGTTACACCACCACCTCTCCATAAAGGACTTCTTATTGTTCCGGCTCTAGCTCTACCTGTCCCTTTTTGCCTGTAAGGCTTTTTGCCACCACCGCGAACTTCAGATCTATTTTTTTGCTTTGAGCTTCCTTGTCTTGAGGCCGCCATAAAGCTAACTAATGCCTGATGTATAAGAGATTCATTAAACTCTTTACTAAATACATCATTAGATATTGAAATATCTTTATTCTTTGTATTTGAAAGGAGCTCTATTTTCATGATGTTTTAATTGAAGGTTTGATTTTTACTTCTGAACCATTGAATCCTGGGACAGATCCTTTGATGTAAATAACATTATTTTCTTTATCCATATGAACAATTTCTAAACTTTGAACTGTTTTCTGTTCATTACCCATATGACCAGACATCTTTTTACCTTTCCAAACTCGGCCAGGAGTTTGACACTGCCCTATAGATCCATGTGCTCTGTGCGCTAGTGAATTACCATGAGTTGCATCTTGCATTGAAAAATTATGTCTCTTTATGACGCCTGCATATCCTTTACCTTTTGAAGTGCCAGTAACATCAACATGCTGACCAACTTCGAATACATCGGTAGTTAAGTGACTACCAACTTCATATACTTCTTCGTTATTATCATCTAGCCTAAACTCAGCGAGTGATCCAGGTTCAAGATTAACTTTTTTGAAGAATTCTTTTTGAGACTTTTTAATATTATTAGATTTTTTTGTTTTAGACACGACTAGTGCGTTATAGCCATTTTTTTCTTTTGTTTTTATGTCAGCTATAAAGTTTCCGCAAACAGAAACAGCTGTAACAGGCACAGATTCTCCATCTTCAAGAAAAAGACGAGACATTCCAGATTTTTTTCCTATCAAGCCTATGCTCAATTTAATCTCCTTTTTACGGGGCTATAAACCCTCTATGGCCGCATTCGCGTTAAAATTTATTGTCCTAAGCTAATTTGAACATCTACCCCTGAGGATAGATCTAATTTCATCAAAGCATCAACCGTTTTATCAGTTGGTTTAACAATATCCATCAATCTTTTATATGTAACAATCTCATATTGATCTCTTGCATCTTTGTCTTTATGCGGTGAAATCAATACAGTTGTTCTCTCTTTTTTAACAGGTAAAGGTATAGGCCCATTAATTACTGCACCTGTTTTCTTTACAGTTTCAACAATCAATTTCGCAGAAGCATCAATTAATCGATAATCAAAAGCCTTTAACCTGATTCTGATTGATTGATTCTCCATAGCCTATATTTTTACCAATATTAAAAAATTATTACATTCAACAAATTGCAAAATGTGGCGTATTCTAAGCTTCTTAGAGCAACGCTGTCAACTTAATTGAACAGTTATTTAATTGTTGTTTTTAAGAGGTTTTTAGCTGTTCAGCAATATTATTAGGAACCTCTCCATATTTAGTAAATTCCATGGTAAAAGTTGCCCTACCTTGAGTTTGAGATCTCAAGTCAGTAGCATAACCGAACATCTCAGCTAGCGGGACTTCAGATGAAACTTCTTTTCCTGAAGTTATATCATCCATACCCAAAATTATTCCCCTTCTCCTATTTAAATCTCCTACAACATCACCCATATGTTCTTCAGGTGTAACAACCACAACCTTCATGATAGGCTCTAATAGAGCAGGCTTTGCTTTATTTGCGCCTTCTTTCAAAGCCATTGAGCCAGCAATTTTAAAAGCCATCTCATTTGAATCAACATCATGAAAAGAGCCATCATATAATGTTGCTCTCAATGCAAGTAAAGGGTAACCGGCGATTACACCATTTTGCATTTGTTCCTGAATACCTTTATTAACTGCTGGGATATATTCTTTAGGAATAACTCCTCCAACAATTTTATCTACAAACTCGTATTCATCATCAAGTCCAAGCGGCTCTAATTTCAACCAAACGTGACCATACTGACCTTTACCACCACTTTGTCTAACGAATTTTCCTTCAACATCTACAGTTTCTTTTATGGTTTCTCTATATGCAACTTGGGGCTTGCCAATGTTAGCTTCAACTGAAAATTCTCTTTTCATCCTATCAACAAGCACATCTAAATGAAGCTCTCCCATACCAGAAATAATTGTTTGGCCAGATTCTTCATCGCTAGCTACTCTAAAAGAAGGGTCTTCTTGAGCTAATTTTCCTAAAGCCAATGACATTTTTTCTTGGTCTTGCTTGGATTTTGGTTCAACAGCAACAGAAATAACAGGCTCAGGAAAGTCCATTCTTTCTAGAACAATGGGTTTGTCAGAATCAGATAGAGTATCGCCTGTAGTAATGTCTTTTAAACCAATGCAAGCGGCAATATCACCAGCCCTTACTTCTTTAATCTCTTCTCTATTGTTTGAATGCATTTGAACCATTCTGCCAACTCTCTCTTTCTTTGATTTAGTTGTGTTCATTACGCCGTCGCCAACACTCAATACACCAGAGTAAACTCTAATAAATGTAAGAGTTCCTACAAATGGATCTGTGGCAATTTTAAATGCTAATGCAGAAAATGGTTCATCGTCAGAAGAAGATCTTGAGTCTGCCTGTTCTTCTTCTTCAGTGTTGTTAGGAATAACTCCCTCAATTGCTTTAACCTCGTCAGGCGCAGGAAGATAGTCAATAACTGCATCTAAAACTGCTTGAACGCCCTTATTTTTGAATGCTGAGCCACATAATGCCAAAATTATTTCATTCGATAATGATCTTATTCTTAGTCCTTCTTTGATTTGATCTTCGGAAAGCTCGCCCGATTCCAAATATGCATCCATTAGCTCCTCATTTGCTTCTGCAGCTGCTTCAACCATCTCCTCTCTTAACTTATTACATCTCTCAGCAAGCTCATCAGGAATTTCTTTAGAATCAAAAGTTAGTCCTTGATCTTCTTCATTCCAGTAGATAGCTCTCATCTTTATTAAATCAACCACTCCTTTGAAATCATCTTCAGCACCAATGTTTAGTTGGATAGGGACCACGTTTGCTTGCAATCTATCTTTAATCTGATCAACAACTCTCTCGAAATTTGCACCTGCTCTATCCATTTTGTTTACAAAAACGATTCTTGGAACTTCATATCTATTTGCTTGGCGCCAAACTGTTTCAGATTGTGGTTCAACTCCAGACGTTCCACAAAAAACTACAACGGCACCATCTAAAACTCTTAGAGAACGTTCAACTTCAATAGTAAAATCAACGTGACCTGGAGTATCGATAATATTAATTCTATGTTGCTCAAATTGTTGTTCCATGCCACTCCAAAAACATGTCGTAGCTGCAGAAGTTATAGTGATACCTCTTTCCTGCTCTTGTTCCATCCAATCCATAACCGCGGCACCATCATGAACTTCGCCAATTTTATGTGATAATCCTGTATAGAAAAGCACTCTTTCCGTGGTGGTAGTTTTACCTGCATCCACGTGAGCGCATATACCAACATTTCTATATTTATTTAAAACTGTATCTCTTGCCATAATTTTTTTAATTTGATTAAAATCTGAAGTGTGAAAAAGCTTTATTAGCCTCAGCCATTTTGTGAACGTCTTCTCTTTTTCTATAAGCAGAGCCTTTCTTTTGTGAAGCGTCTTGAAGTTCGCCAGCTAATCTTAGATCCATAGATTTTTCATTTCTATTTCTTGCAGCATCAACAATCCATCTCATTGCCAAAGCCTGTCTTCTTGAAGGTCGAATTTCGACAGGGACCTGATAGTTAGCTCCTCCGACTCTTCTCGATTTAACCTCAACTACTGGACTTACTTCTTCAAGAGCTTTCATGAAAACCTCTAGCGGATCTTCTTTTGAATTTTTTGTAATTTGATCAAATGCTCCATAAACAATCTTTTCAGCAACAGACTTTTTTCCATCTTTCATAAGATTATTCATGAATTTAGCTAGGACAACGTCTTTGTATTTAGGATCAGGTAGTACTTTACGTTTTTCAGGGCTTCTTCTTCTTGGCATATTTATTTACCTTTTTTAGCACCATATTTTGAACGCCTTTGTTTACGGCTTGCTACACCTGAAGTATCAAGAGTACCTCTAATTGTGTGATATCTTACACCAGGCAGATCTTTTACTCTTCCACCTCTAATTAGAACTAAGGAGTGTTCTTGCAGATTATGGCCTTCTCCACCAATATAAGATGTAACTTCATAGCCACTTGTAAGCCTAACTCTGCATACTTTTCTCAAGGCAGAATTAGGTTTTTTTGGAGTGGTTGTATAAACACGCGTGCAAACTCCCCGTCTTTGAGGACATGCATTTAATGCAGGCACATCTGTCTTCTTGACCTTAGGCTTTCTGGATTTTTTAATTAGCTGATTAACTGTTGCCATATTAATTTTGTATATACGCGGCGATTTTATAGAGCATAGTGTTAATGGTCAACATTATTCTTCATCATTTTCTTGAAGCTCTTGTCTTAAAGCAGCTTCAATATCATCATCTGATAATAATTGTTCATCAAAATCGCTTTGTTTTTTAGTTCTAAGTTTGTCATGGAATTCCATTCCAGTTCCTGCAGGAATTAGTCTTCCAACAACAACATTCTCCTTAAGACCTCTTAAATGATCTTTTTTACCTGTAACGGCTGCCTCAGTAAGAACTCTAGTAGTTTCTTGGAAAGATGCTGCAGATATAAATGAATCTGTAGCAAGAGAGGCTTTTGTTATTCCTAAAAGCACTCTTTCAAATTCAGCTGGAGTTTTACCATCAGCTTCTGCTCGATTATTCTCTTCCTTGAGTTCTGCGTAGCTTACTTGGTCTCCTTGAATGAACTTAGTATCGCCTCCGTCAAGAATAAGAGCCTTTCTCAACATCTGTCTTAAGATCGTTTCAATGTGTTTATCATTTATAGATACACCTTGTAATCTATAAACATCTTGAATCTCATTAACAATGAAGTTTGTTAGCTCAGGTATACCTTTAAGTCTTAAAATATCATGAGGACTAAGTGGTCCCTCTGAAATAACATCACCTTTATTTACTCTTTCACCCTCAAAAACATTAAGAGTTCTATGTTTAGGAATTAACATTTCAACATTTTGTGATTTTTTCGTTGCGCCTTCAGGAGTTATGACTAATCTGACTTTTCCTTTTGTTTCTTTACCAAAAGAAATAACACCTGACTCTTCTGCTAAAACAGCAGCATCTTTCGGTTTTCTTGCTTCAAAAAGATCTGCAACTCTTGGTAGACCACCAGTAATATCTTTTGTTTTCGATGCTACAAGCGGCATTCTAGCTATAACCTCACCAGCTGTTATCTTTTGTCCATTGGCCAAATTAACAAGACCGCCAGCAGGAAGTGGATAAACAGCTGGCTGTTTAAATTCTCCTACCAATACGGGCTTGCCTTTTGAGTCAACAATTTCAATTGTTGGAACAAGATCTCTTCCAGCAGAAGGTCGATCAGCTACTTCTATAATTTCAATACTTGATAGACCCGTAAGCTCATCCATTTGTTCTCTGACACTAACACCATCTTCAATATCGGTAAACTTAACCTTCCCAGATGTTTCAGAAATGATGGGCCTTGTGTAGGGATCCCATGAAGCAATTTGTGTTCCCTCTTCTACTTCAGCAAGATTTTTAACTTGCAGAGTTGCTCCATAAGGAAGTTTATATTGTTCAGTAATTTTTCCACTAGAGTCAGCAATAGTACAAGCTGCATTTCTAGAGACTATAACTTCTAGTTTATCTTTGTTGGTCACAGACTTAATGTCATCTGAGAAAGTTACTACACCAGAATTTTTGTTATATATAGCATTATCCTCAGAAGAACTTGAAGCAGCACCACCAATATGGAAGGTTCTCATAGTCAGCTGCGTGCCTGGCTCACCAATAGATTGAGCGGCAACAACTCCAACTGCTTCACCTCTGTGAACTAGATGTCCTCTAGCTAAATCTCTACCGTAACAATTTGCACACACTCCAATTGAAGCATCACATGTCATGGGAGATCTAATTTTTAGACTCGACAGATTTAGTTCATCAATTACATCCAAAGCATCTTCATCTAGCATTGTATTAACAGCAAAAATTTCTTTGCCATCTGCATCCAAAATAGGTTCAGCAATAACTCTTCCGAGAATCCTATCTGTTAATGCTTGAATTATTTCACCACCATCAATGATTGAAGTAACGGTAATAGACTCTTCTGTACCACAATCATCTATATTAATCACAGAATCCATGGATACATCACACAATCTTCTTGTAAGATATCCGGAGTTAGCAGTTTTTAAAGCTGTGTCAGCGAGACCTTTTCTGGCACCATGAGTGGAAATAAAATACTGTAAAACTGAAAGACCTTCTCTGAAATTCGCTGTAATTGGAGTTTCAATAATAGATCCATCCGGCTTAGACATAAGTCCCCTCATACCAGAAAGTTGTCTTATCTGAGCTGGAGAGCCTCTTGCACCAGAGTCAGCGTAAATGTATACAGAATTAAATGATGACTGATCAACACTTTCTCCGTCTGGAGTTTTTGCACTCTCGGTACTAATTTTTTCCATCATTGCTTTTGCAACCTGCTCATTAGCACGAGACCATATGTCAATAACTTTATTATATCTTTCGCCTCTTGTTACTAATCCAGAATCAAATTGCTTTTCAATTGCTTTTACTTCTTTTTCAGATGAATCAATAATTTTTGCTTTTTCTTCAGGAATTACAAAATCATTTACACCAATTGACGAACCAGACCTTGTAGAAAAATCAAAACCTAAATACATAAGTTGATCAGCAAAAATAACTGTCTTTTTCAATCCTGCTTTTCTATATGAAATATCAACTAGTTTAGAAATCAATTTTTTATTTAGAACATTATTTATGTTTTCAAATCCGACTTCAGCTGGTGTGATTCTCCATATTAGAGTTCTTCCTACTGTGGTTTCTTGAATAGAGGAATCTCCGTTCATATCTTTGATTCTTACTTTTACTGGTGTATGAACTTGAAGGTTTTCTGTTTCATATGCTCTTAGCACCTCGTCTGGATTACTGAAAATTCTTCCTCCTCCAGTTGCGTTAGCATTATCTCTAGTCATGTAATAGAGACCTAAAACAACATCTTGCGTTGGATTAATAATCGGCGAGCCATCTGCAGGTGACAATATGTTGTTTGTTGACATCATTAGAGCTCTTGCTTCAAGTTGTGCCTCTAATGTTAATGGAACGTGAACTGCCATCTGATCTCCATCAAAATCAGCATTAAATGCCACACAAACTAGAGGATGAAGTTGAATTGCTTTACCTTCAATAAGTTTTGGTTCGAATGCTTGCAAGCCTAATCTATGCAATGTTGGAGCTCTGTTAAGTAAAACAGGATGTTCTCTAATAACCTCGTCGAGCACTTCCCAAACTTCAGGCGTTTCTCTTTCAACAAGTTTCTTTGCAGCTTTAATAGTTGTAGCAAGCTCCCTATTTTCTAACTTTCCATAAACAAATGGCTTGAATAATTCCAATGCCATTTTTTTGGGTAATCCGCATTGATGAAGCTTTAAATTTGGGCCAGCAACAATCACAGATCTTCCAGAGTAATCAACTCTCTTACCAAGTAGATTTTGTCTGAAACGACCACCCTTGCCCTTGATCATATCAGCTAGTGATTTAAGAGGTCTTTTATTTGTTCCTGTGATTACTCTGCCACGTCTACCATTATCTAAAAGTGCATCAACTGATTCTTGGAGCATTCTCTTTTCATTTCTAACAATAATTTCTGGTGCATTTAATTCTAATAATCTTTTTAATCTGTTATTTCTATTTATAACTCTTCGATACAGGTCATTTAAGTCAGATGTAGCAAACCTACCTCCCTCTAAAGGGACAAGTGGTCTTAAATCTGGAGGTAATACAGGAAGAACATTCATTACCATCCACTCTGGTTTATTTCCTGAGTCATTGAAAGCTTCAAGAAGCTTAAGTCTTTTTGATAATTTCTTAAGTTTAGTTTCAGAATTTGTCTGAGGGATTTCTTCTCTAATAACTCTTATCTCGTCATCTATGTCTAGCTCTTCAAGAAGAATCTGAACTGCCTCAGCACCCATTCCCGCAGTAAACTCGTCACCAAATTCTTCATACTTCTCAACCCACTCTTCTTCCGTGAGTATTTGACCCTTTTCAAGTTCTGTAAGGCCAGGATCTGTAACGATGTAGCTTTCAAAATAAAGTACGCGTTCTATTTCTCTCAAAGTTACATTTAAAAGTAATCCGATTCTTGATGGCAAAGATTTTAAAAACCATATGTGTGCAACAGGAGCCGCTAAATCAATATGGCCCATTCTTTCTCTTCTGACCTTAGCTAGAGTTACCTCAACACCACATTTTTCGCATACAACGCCTCTGTGTTTCATTCTTTTGTATTTTCCACAAATACATTCGTAGTCCTTTACTGGACCAAAGATCTTAGAACAAAACAAACCATCTCTTTCTGGCTTAAAAGTTCTGTAATTAATTGTTTCAGGTTTCTTTACCTCACCAAATGACCAAGATTTGATTACTTGAGGAGAAGCAAGGCCAGCAGATATGGTAGTAAAATCGTCTTGACCAGTTTTTAAAGCATTTAATAAGTCTTTCAATTTATTCTCCTATTGGTTTTCTAAATCAAGTTCAATGTTGATTCCAAGAGATTTTATCTCTTTACTAAGAACGTTAAATGATTCGGGTACATTTGCATCCATTTCATAACTTCCATCAACAATATTTTTATACATTTTGGTTCTACCTGATACATCGTCAGATTTAACAGTCAACATCTCTTGCAAGGTATACGAAGCTCCATATGCCTCAAGAGCCCATACTTCCATCTCACCAAATCTTTGTCCACCAAACTGAGCTTTTCCTCCAAGAGGTTGCTGAGTTACTAGACTATACGAGCCAGTTGATCTTGCATGCATCTTGTCATCAACTAAGTGGTTAAGTTTTATCATATACATATAACCAACAGTTACAGGTCTATCGAACTCAACGCCTGTTCTCCCATCAAACAGATTAATCTGTCCAGATTCAGGAAGATCAGCTAACTTCAACAAATCCTTAATTTCACTTTCTTTGGCGCCATCAAATACTGGAGTTGCAATTGGCAGTCCATCTCTTAAGTTTTCAGCCAATTCAACAATCTCAGAATTATTAAATGAATTTAAGTCTTCTTTGTTTGCTGCATTCTTGTTATATAGCATATCTAGATAAGATTTAAGTTCTGCTGGTTTTGCATTTTCATTTAACATTTTGTCAATTTTCATTCCAATGCCTTTTGCAGCACATCCCATATGTGTCTCCAAAATCTGTCCAACATTCATCCTTGAAGGGACACCTAGTGGATTTAACACTATATCTACAGGATTTCCATCACTGTCATATGGCATATCCTCAACAGGCATAATTTCTGATATAACACCTTTGTTTCCGTGTCTACCAGCCATTTTGTCACCTGGCTGAATTCTTCTCTTTATTGCTAGGTAAACTTTTACAATTTTAATAACACCAGGAGCCAAGTCATGACCTCTAATTATTTTTTCTTTCTTCTCTTCAAACCTAGCTTTTATATCTTTGATATATTGTTTATATAAAACTTCAGTCTCTTCAATTACTTTATTCGTTGTTTCTGTGTCAGTTCTTAATGAAAAAATATCATTAATGCTAAATGATTCTAGCTTTTCAACATTTAACAATTCTCCTTTTTTTACACCGTTACCTTTGATAGCTTTTTTTGATTTTAGAAGATCAATCATTCTTGTTTTGGTTGCTTGCTCAACAACAGCTGCTTCATCATCTGAATCCTTTTTAGACTGATCTAAATGATCTTGCTCAATTGCTTGAGTTCTTACATCTTTTTCAACACCGTCTCTTGTAAATACTTCTACTCCGATAACAGTTCCTTTTGAGCTGGATCTTTGTGATGTATCTTTTACATCAGAAGCTTTTTCACCGAATATTGCTCTTAAAAGTTTTTCTTCTGGAGAAAGTTGCGTTTCACCTTTTGGAGTAATTTTTCCAACAAGTATGTCTCCTGGTTCTACCTCTGCTCCAACATATACGATACCGCATTCATCAAGCTTGTTGAGAGAGCCCTCACCAACATTAGGTATATCAGCTGTAATTTCTTCAGAACCAAGCTTAGTATCTCTAGCAATACAAACAATTTCTTGAATGTGTATAGAAGTGAACCTATCTTCTCTTGCAACTTTTTCTGAAATTAAAATTGAATCTTCAAAGTTATAACCATTCCAAGGCATAAAGGCTATTCTTATGTTTTGTCCAAGAGCCAATTCTCCGTTATCAATAGACGGGCCATCTGCGAGAATGTCCCCAGCTTTTACTACATCACCAGACTTAACAATTGGTCTTTGATTTATGCATGTATTCTGATTTGATCTTGTATATTTTATTAGGTTATATACATCAGACGCTGTTTTAGATTTTTTATCAGTTACTCTTACAACAATTCGAGACGCATCAACACTTTCTACGACACCTGAATTTTTAGCAACTATACAAACCCCAGAGTCTCTTGCAACTACTGTTTCAAGTCCGGTACCTACAAGTGGTTTTTCTGCTCTAAGAACAGGTACAGCCTGTCGTTGCATATTTGATCCCATCAACGCTCTATTTGCATCATCATGTTCTAAAAATGGTATTAATGAAGCTGCAATTGATACAACTTGTTGAGGTGATACATCCATTAGATCAATTCTGTCAGGTGACATTAATTCAAACTCGTTCGCGTGTCTTACAGCAACTAAGTCATCAATGAACTTATTATTTTTATCCAACATGACATTTGCTTGTGCTATTACGTGCTCAGCTTCGTCAATAGCAGAAAGATAGGTAATCTCATTCGTTACCTTTCCATTAACAACTTTTCTGTATGGTGTTTCGATAAACCCATATTGATTAGTTCTGGAATATGAAGCAAAGGAATTTATTAATCCAATATTTGGTCCCTCAGGAGTTTCAATAGGACATACTCTTCCATAATGAGTTGGGTGAACATCTCTAACTTCAAAACCTGCTCTTTCTCGGGTGAGCCCTCCAGGCCCAAGAGCTGAGACTCTTCGCTTATGGGTAATTTCAGATAAAGGGTTATTTTGATCCATGAATTGTGACAATTGACTTGAGCCAAAAAACTCTTTTATTGCAGCGGTAACTGGTTTTGCATTAATGAGATCTTGTGGGCCAAGCTCATCTGCTTCAGCCATACTCAATCTCTCTCTTACAGCTCTTTCAACTCTTATTAATCCAACCCTAAACTGATTTGCGGTCATCTCACCGACTGATCTAACCCTTCTATTTCCAAGATGATCAATATCATCAACCATATCGTGTCCATCTCTAATATTCACAATTCCTTTCATCACTTCAATAATGTCTTGCTTATCGAGAATATGTGGATTTTCTTTATCTGAATCTAGCTTTAATCTTCTATTAAATTTCATTCGGCCAACTTCAGATAAATCGTATCTTTCTTCATTAAAGAATAAATTATTAAATAATGTCTCTGCTGAATCTTTTGTTGGCGGTTCACCAGGCCTCATCATTCTGTAAATTTCTACAAGTGCCTCTAACCTATTAGACGTAGGATCAACTCTTAAAGTATTAGAAATATATGGTCCTTTATCAAGTTCATTTATGTACAAACACTTTATTTCTCCAATTTTATTTTCTTTTATAAGCTCTAAAACTTCTTCATCAATTTCAGTATTAGCAGCAAAAAGGACTTCACCAGTTTCTTCGCTAAATATATCTCTAGACAAAACCTTTCCGATTAAAAACTCTTCAGCTAAAGATATTTCGGATGCCTTAGAATTTGTTAATTCTTTAATGTGACGAGCTGTAATTCTTTTGCCAGCTTCAACATAAGTCTTGCTTTTTACCTTTATATCAACTGATAAAGTTTCTCCTCGTAATCTTTCAGGAACTAGCGCGACTTTTACTGAATCTTTATCTA
>Ga0209433_10000194_pt1 | contig 18862 bp, 14 predicted proteins | sample METZYME_5_50m_FD_187552 | JGI IMG/M metagenome (GOLD analysis project Ga0209433, IMG submission 187552) | Marine microbial communities from oxygen minimum zone in mesopelagic equatorial Pacific - METZYME_5_50m (SPAdes) (version 2) | ecosystem: Environmental > Aquatic > Marine > Oceanic | place...
TACCATCAATCAGTGCAGCTTCTATAGTTGCTAAAGTGTATAGAGATAAATTAATGATGGAATATAGTAAAGAATTCCCAAGGTATGGATTTGAAAAACATAAAGGATATCCAACGAAATTCCATAAAGAAATGATAGCTAAATATGGGTCTACAAAAATCCACAGACAAACCTTTAAAGGTGTAAATTAATGAAAAGCTCTTTTGCTCATTTGAGGGTTTCTTCTGAATACAGTATTTTCAAGGGGCTTCTTTCAATAGAAAAACTTGTTGAAAAGGCTAAATCTTTTGATATGCCTGCTCTGGCATTAACTGACCAATCAAACATGTTTGGTCTTGTAAAATTCTTTAAGAAATGTGAAAAGGAGGGTATTAAGCCTATAAGTGGCTCAACCTTAAATATATTTAGATGTGCTGATGATAGGGCTTTTGAATTTCTTTGTTTAGCAAGAAACATTAATGGTCATAAGAATTTGATGCATGGTCTTTCTAAGGCAAGCAGAAATCCAAAAAAGGCTGTTATGTATGACGATTTTCTAAATATTTGTGATGATATTTTTATAATCTCAGGATCTGAGAATTCAGAGATCTTTTCACTTATCATCAATGATAAAGAAGATGATGCACTTCAACTAATTAAAAAATATAAGAAAGATTTTAAAGATAATTTTATTATTGAGATTCAAAATACTGGAAAAGAAAGCCAAAAGATTTTCATGGCAGCTATTCTTCCCATAGCATCAAAACTGTCTATCCCCGTAATAGCAACAAATGATGTTCTATTTGGTGACAAAGAGGATTTTGAAATCCATGAAACCAAAGTATGCATCAATAGCGGAAAAACATTAAATGATCCAAATAGAGAAAAACTTTATTCTGAAGAACAATATTTTAAATCTCAGGATGAAATGTATGAGTTGTTTAAAGATTTACCAGAGGTTTTAACTAATACCTTAGAAATTGCTAAACAATGTAATTTAAGCTTGGAGCCCGATGGGTATTTTTTACCAGAATATCCTTTACCGGATGGACAAAATTTTGACTCGCATCTAGAAACTTTAGTTAACGATAGTTTAGATAATCTAATTACTGAATTTTCTAGTGAGAAAATTAAAGAATATAAAGAAAGAGTTAAATATGAGTTAGATCAGATTAAGACAATGGGTTTTTCCAGCTATTTTCTAATTGTTTATGACTTTATCAAGTGGTCTAAAAATAATGATGTACCTGTTGGTCCAGGAAGAGGCTCAGGAGCGGGATCGCTTGTTGCTTTTTGCTTAGGAATTACTGCTCTGGATCCTATAAAACATGGGCTTCTTTTTGAAAGGTTTCTTAATCCAGAAAGAATCTCAATGCCGGACTTTGATATTGATTTTTGCATGGAAAAAAGAGACCAGGTTATTGATTATGTTAGTTCTAAATATGGAAAGGATGCCGTATCACAAATCGTTACCTTTGGAACAATGGCTGCTAGAGGAGTTGTAAGAGATGTGACAAGAGCACTGGGAAAACCATATAGTCTTGGTGATAGGATTTCTAAAATGATTCCTTTTGAAATTGGAATGACTCTAGAAAAAGCAATATCAAGACAGCCGGTTCTCAAGCAGGCTATTAAAGAAGATGATGAAGTTCAAGAAATTATGAATCTTTCTTTTAAGCTTGAAGGCGGCATAAGAAATATCGGCAAACATGCTGGTGGGCTTGTTATTGCTCCTGGATCACTTTCAGATTTTTCTCCAATATACTTTGATAGCGATACTTCCTCAGTGCTTACTCAATTTGATAAAGATGATGTTGAAAAAATTGGACTTGTAAAGTTCGACTTCTTAGGATTAAGGACTCTGACAATAATTGATAAAGCAATTAAATCAATTAATGATGATCTAGCCTCAAAAAACAAAGATGCATTGGATATTTCAAAAGTAAATCTAAATGATCCAAAAGTTTTTGAGCTGCTCTCTTCAGGTAAAACCACAGCAGTATTTCAGCTTGAATCACCTGGAATGAAAGATCTTATTAAGAGGCTTCAACCAACAAGATTTGAGGAAATAGTTGCATTACTTGCTTTGTTCAGACCTGGTCCACTCGATTCAGGGATGCATGATGAGTTTGTAAATAGGAAAAATGGCAAAGTTCCAGTTACATATCCTCATAAATTATTAGAACCAGTTCTAGCTGAGACTTATGGTGTAATCCTTTATCAAGAGCAAGTAATGGAATCTGCGAGAGTTCTTGCAGGATATTCCCTAGGTCAAGCTGATATTCTGCGACGAGCAATGGGTAAAAAGCAGGTAGAAGAAATGGATAAGCAAAGAACAATTTTTGTAAATGGATGTAAAGAAAACAAAATTAAGGAGGATCTAGCAAATAAAATATTTAATTTAATTGAGACATTTGCAGGATACGGATTCAACAAATCTCATTCAGCAGCCTATGCCTTATTATCATTTCAAACTGCTTACCTGAAAACTTACTATCCAGAGTATTTTATGGCAGCTGTTCTATCATCAGCTCAAGGAAATACAGATAAAATTAGTTCTATAATTAAAGAATGTAAAGATATGGGCATCAGTGTTTTGAGTCCTAATATTCTTAACAGCGGAAGAAATTTCTTTGTTAATTCAGAAAAACAAATTGAGTATGGGTTAACATCACTTAAAGGTGTTGCTGAGTCTTTTATCTATCATGTTTGTGAGGTCAGAGAAAAGAATGATTTCAAGAATCTTTTAGATTTCTCAAAGAAAGTTAATGTTAAGTTAGGCGGCAAAAAATCATTAGAATCTCTCTCAAAGGCTGGAGCTTTCGATTCAATTTGTGAATCGAGAGCGATTGCCTTAGCTTGTATTCCTGATATGCTCAAGGAGGGAGATAAAAAAGCATCAGATGCATTATTTGCAGGCGATTTATTTTCAGATGTCGAAGAAGAATTTAATCCCTATGATCAATATAAAGATATAAATCCTCTCAATTTTTCTCAGAAACTAAAATTTGAGAAAGAAGCACTTGGTTTTTATATTTCTGGTCATCCAGTTGAAGCAATAAAAGATGACATCAAAGATTTAAGATCCCACAGAATATCTGATCTTGATGAAAATACTTCATCTGCAACAATTGTTGGACTTGTAAATTCAACAAGACAAATAAAAGACTCAAAAAATAAACCAATTACTTTTGTAAATTTTGATGACGAAAGTGGTTCTATGGATGGAATTATTCTCTCTGATTTGTACGGAGAAAAATATGGAATTATCAAAGAAGATACAATTTTAAGATTTTTTGGATCTATTGAGGTCGATGATTATAGATCAAGGGAAACAAATTCTGCAATGTATAGAATGAGAGTTAAGAACATAAATGCAGTTGAAAGCGCATTGGTCGATAGTAAGAAAGATCTTCTTATAATATGTAATTCAAGCAATGGCGATTCACTTCAAGAAATTAAATCTAAACTAAATAAAATTGATTCAGATTTTTGGGGTGGGGAGAGCAAAGTAAAGCTAAAAATACTCAAAGATGATACCGAGGCACTTATTTCTCTTAATGAGAACTTTAGGATTGATCTCAATTCAGAAAATTTAGATAATCTAAGAAGTATCTTTGGTGATAAAAATATTAAATTAAGTTAGACATGATTAAACGCCACTTTTTGGAATTTGAGAGATCTTTAGAGGACATATCTGAAAAGATAGATGCTCTTGAAATTGTTTCAATGGATAATCCCGAATTAAGGTCACAAATAAATAAGCTTGAATCAGAATTTGAAGAAAAGACTAAAAAAATATATTCAAATCTTACAAGATGGAATAAGGTGCAAATTTCAAGGCATCCGCAAAGACCTCATACTTCAGATTATATTTTGAATATTTTCACTGACTTTGATGAGCTTCATGGTGATAGACAGTTTGGAGATGATCCATCCATAATAGGCGGCTTAGCTAAGTTAGATGATATTCCAGTCATGATTATCGGACATGAAAAAGGAAAGGGTACAGATGAGAAAGTAAAAAGAAATTTCGGTATGCCTCAACCAGAGGGATATCGTAAAGCTAAAAGATTAATGAAGCTAGCAGAGCAGTTTGAGATACCAATTATAACCTTTGTTGATACTTCAGGTGCATATCCAGGAGTAGAGGGTGAGGAAAGAGGGCAAAGTGAAGCTATTGCAACAAACTTAGCGACTATGTCAGAGCTTAAAACTAGAATAATTATTGTTGTGACAGGAGAAGGAGGATCGGGCGGAGCCTTAGCCTTGGGCGTTGGTGATCATATATGTATGCTTGAACATGCAATTTATTCTGTAGCTTCACCTGAGGCTTGCGCATCAATTGTTTGGCGATCCTCTGAGAAAGCAGAAGAAGCAGCAGAAGCTATGAAATTAACTGCTAAAGACCTAATAAAGCTTAAGATCATTGATGAGATTATTGAAGAGCCATTAGGAGGTGCACATAGAGATTACAAAATTATTTCGCAAGAAGTAAAACAATCCTTACTTTCAAATATTGAGAACCTCAATAAGATTCCGCTAGAAAGACTGCTAGAAAGACGTTATTTGAGGTTAACAGAGATAGGAAAATAGCTTGTCAATTTCTACAAATCTTTTAGATATCATTTCTCCAGAAAGTAATACTTTTGTTGCCTTTAGCGGAGGATTAGACTCAACAGCGCTTTTATTTTTATGTAAAACTGCATTAAATCAAAAAAAAATTAAAAACTTGAAGGCAATACATATTAATCACAATCTATCTGAAAATAGTGCTAATTGGGAAAAGCATTCAAAAGATTTCTGCAAACATCACAATATTGAATTTGAATCTTTTTCAGTGCAAGTTTCAAAAAATAGATCTAGTGTTGAGTCGCAAGCTAGACAGGCAAGATACGGAATTTTTGAAAAACTTCTTGATACAAATGATCAAATTTTGTTAGCCCACCATAGAGATGATGTTTTTGAGACAATCCTCCTTAGGCTTTTTAGAGGAACAGGTGTTGATGGCTTAAGCGGTCTTAATGAAAAGAGATCTTTTGGAAAAGGAGAGATAGTTAGACCATTTTTAAATCTGCCTAAATCAGATTTAAAATTTTTTGTTGATTTAAATGAGTTGTCTTACATTGAGGATGATACAAATATGAATAATGAATTTGATAGAAATTTCTTAAGAAATGAAATAATCCCTTCTCTAGCCGAAAGATGGAGCAAGCTATCTGAAAGAGCTTCTTTTACATCATTAACCGCAAAAAAAAAGAAACAATCTCTCGATTTTATGCTCGAAAAGAATTTTGAAAAAGAAATTTCCTCAGGAATTTTAGAAAGAACTAATTTTGATAATATCCCTCCATTTTTGATAGAGGAATTAATAAGACTTATTTTGCGAAAAAGGAATATAGCAGCACCTAACCAAAAGGTTCTTTCTGAGATTATGAATGTTTTTTTTCATAAAAAACCATCAAAAGAATCATGCGTTGAATGGTCTAGAAAAGATGGAGAACAGGCAGGAGGTAAAGTCTATTGCGAGCATAATGATATTATTTTCCAAAAAAAATAACCTATAATCTAATTATGAATACTGAAACACTAGAAATTAAAATCGAATCATCAATAGCAACGATAATCCTTAACAGACCAAGCGTTCTTAATGCATTTAATGAACAGCTTGTTTTAGACCTTCAAGCAGCCTTCAAAAAATTGAAAGAGGATAACTCAATTAGGGTGGTTATTCTTACAGGGTCAGGTAAAGGTTTTTCTGCTGGTGCTGATTTAACTGAAAAAGAGGCAAGCTGGGACCCAGAATGCCCATCAAAGGATGCTCTGCTTAGAGGCTATATGCCTATTTTTAGTGATATTGTTGAAATGCCAAAGATTGTCATAGCTGCTATTAATGGTCCAGCAGCTGGTATTGGTGCTGCATTAGCAATGGCTTGCGACTTAAGGGTCATGACAAAATCGTCATATATTCTCTCGGTCTTTAGTAATATTGCTCTTGTTCCTGATGGAGGACTAAACTGGCTTCTTACAAAATTTTTAGGATATGCAAAGGCTCTTGAATTTGCCATTGAAGCAAAAAAAATAGATTCCAAAATGTGTTTAGATTTTGGAATAGCAAATAAAGTTGTTGAAGATGAGCAGCTAATTGATGAGGTTAACAGCTGGGCAAAATTAATTTCAAAAAGATCACCGCAAGCTCTTTCGAATACAAAAAAACTCATGAGAGATTCTCTTAGCAAGTCTTATTTCGATACTTTCAAGCAGGAAGCAGAAATACAAAATCAGATTTTTGGCTCAGCTGAACATAGAGAAGCTGTAAAAGCATTTATAGAGAAAAGACAGCCAAAATTTGACTAGATTAATTTAGCAACACCAACAATTATTGCTTCAAATGAGGCTTTATTTGTATTCCTGTTTATCCCAACACCCCAACTTGTTTTTTCACCTTTTTGAAGTTCAATATAAGCTCCAGCTTGAGCATCAGAACCTGATGATATTGCGCTTTGATGATAATCAGAGACTTTAATATTTAACGATAGTTTTTCATTTAAAGCATTTACAAAAGCATCAATTGGACCATTACCAGATCCAGATATTTCATGGTTTTCTCCATTAATCTCAATTTCTGCCTTAATTTGATCATTATTTTCTTCGTGATCAGAAGTTTTTAATGAATAGTTTTTAAAACTATGTCCTGCTTTTGGCATGACAAAATTTGAATGAAAGATTTCCCAAATTTCTGTTGTGGAAATTTCTTTACCTGTTTCATCAGCTATTTTTTGAATTTTTTGGCTCATGCTTATTTGTAGTCTTCTAGGAAGAGATACACCATGATCTTTTTCTAAAAGAAATGCCACACCACCTTTGCCAGATTGTGAGTTGATTCTGACAACAGCTTCGTAGGTTCTTCCCAAATCTGCTGGATCAATTGGCAAATAGGGCACTTCCCACATAGGGTTATTTGAACCTCTCATCGCATCTAAACCTTTTTTAATGGCATCTTGATGCGAGCCTGAGAAGGCTGTAAAGACTAAATCTCCAGCATACGGATGTCTTGGATGAACCGGAAGTTGATTACAATACTCAACCTCTCTCATTACATTATTAATTTGTGAAAAATCTAGGTTTGGCTCTATGCCTTGGCTATACATATTTAAAGCTAAAGTTACTATATCAACATTACCAGTTCTTTCACCATTGCCAAACAATGTACCTTCAACCCTGTCGGCACCAGCCATCAAACCAAACTCGGTTGCTGCTACTGCAGTACCACGATCATTATGTGGGTGAAGAGACAAGCAAATATTTTCTCTATTTCTAAAGTTATCATTCATCCATTCTATTTGGTCGCCATATATATTAGCTGTTGCCATTTCTACAGTTGCAGGCAAATTTATAATAATCTTATTTTTTGTAAAATCTTTGAGAATATCAACAACTTCATCGCATACATCTACTGCATATTCTAATTCAGTTCCTGTAAAGCTTTCAGGAGAATACTCAAATGACCAATTAGTATTTTTATACTTGCTAGCTAATTCTTTAATGTAGTTAGCTGCATCAGTTGCAATTTCCTTAACTCCTTCTTTATCTTTGTTAAAAACAACCTTTCTCTGCAGAGTTGAAGTTGAATTATAAAAATGAAGAATAGCATTTGGAACGCCATCAAGAGCTTCAAATGTTCTTTTTATTATCTCGGGCCTAGCTTGAGTTAGAACCTGAATAGTCACATCTGATGGTATAACTTTTTCTTCTATCAAATATCTTGTAAAGTCAAAGTCTGTCTGAGATGCAGCAGGAAATCCTATCTCAATTTCTTTAAAACCAATCTTGCATAAGAGATCGAACATCCTCTTCTTTCTTTCATCACCCATTGGTTCAATTAGGGCTTGATTTCCATCGCGCAAATCAACAGAACACCAAATAGGAGCTTTATTAATTACTTTGGAAGGCCAAAGTCGATTATCTTTATCTACAGGCTTATATTGTTTATATTTTTTATTTGTTTTATCCATTCTATTAAGCAAAATGTTAACATCAAAAAATGTTTGATACTAAATCATCCTTCATTTTATCTAAATTAGGAATTCAAGGGTTTATACCTAGAGATAAAAAACCTAACAAAGAAGAAATCTTTGGAGCTCTATGGGGCAATATTCTAACACTCATAGACAAACCATTTAACGAATTAGATGAAAATGAATTAGATCTACTAACAAAAATAATTAAAGCTATATCAGATAACGAAAGTGATCCCTCACTCAGTAAACAATTAGAAAATCTTAATGACTTATCTATCAAACCTCAGTTATCAATTCTTTTTACTGATGGGAAACTAGAACTAACTAAAGATGTCTCTCCAACAATCAAATCTGAGCCTCTGCATGTCCTTCTGGATAACTTGGAACTTAAGAAAAGATTATGGTTAAAAATTAAGGAATTTAAAAATGGATCTTCAGTTAGCTAGTTTTAAAGATTTAGATCGAATTAATGAAATCGAAAGATATACGAATGAAAATCCTTGGAGTTTCAAAAATTTTGAATCTTCTCTTCATGCTGGCAACAGTTCGATAGTGCTAAAGATTGAAAATGAAATCATTGGCTATGCTTTCTTCTCTGTTGCAGCTACTGATTCACACTTATTGAATATAACGGTTTCAAAAGACCATCAGAGAAATGGTTATGGAAAAAAAATACTAGAACAAGTGGTTTTTCAATCAAAAGTCTTAGGCGCAACAGTAATTTTTCTTGAGGTCAGAGTAAGTAACGATAAAGCTATCAACTTTTATGAAAGTTTTGGATTTAAGAGAGATGCTATTAGATATAACTACTATGAAGGTGATCCAAGAGAGGACGCGTTGCTGATGTCAAAACAAGCTTTATAAGATTCTTTCGATTTGCTCTTTTATGTATTTTGGTTCAACTCTCGGACTAAATCTTTCAACGATTTTGCCATTACTGTTGATTAGAAATTTTGTGAAGTTCCATTTAATAGACTGTGTTCTAAAAATACCGGGTTTGTCCCGCTTAAGAAGCTTAAAGAGAGGATGAGCGTTAGGACCATTAACTTCTATTTTGGAGAAAATAGGAAATGTTACAGAGTAATTAATATCACAAAAATCATTAATTTCTGCATCCGTTCCTGGTTCCTGACCTCCGAACTGGTTACAGGGGAATCCAAGAACGACGAAGTTTCTATCCTTATACCGATCGTAAAGTTCTTGCAGTCCTTCATATTGCGGCGTTAGACCACATTTACTTGCAACATTCACAACCAAAAGTGTTTTACCTGAGTACTCAGATAAAGAGATATCTTTTTTAAGTGAATCTTTTACCTGTATATCGTATATATCATCCATATATCTAATGACGCAATAAAAAGTTAATTTGTAGAAATATCTTCCTTAACGCTATTATACAGGATTAATTTTTATATTATGACTTACAAAACTGAGTTAATTTGGCATGATTTTGAAAGTATTTCAAAAGAACAGCTTTATGATATTTTAAGCCTCCGACAAAGAGTTTTTATTATTGAGCAAGACTGTTTTTATGAAGATTTAGACTATTCAGATAAAGATGCTCATCATCTACTTTTGTATAAGGAAGAAAGGCTTATAGGCTACGCACGAGTATTTCCACCTGGCATTAAGTACCAAACTGCTTCAATAGGCAGAATTGTGATTGAATTAGATCAAAGAGGAGAGGGCTTTGGCAAAATGATTACAGATGAATCTATCAATTACATAAGAAAGAATTTTCCTAAATCAAATGTTTCTATATCAGCACAATATAGACTTGTAAATTTTTATAAAGATTTAGGCTTTGAAAGTGAGGGCGATGTTTATCTTGAAGATGGAATAGATCATATTAAAATGATCTTAGAATTACATAAAAATTAAAAGCTTCTATAAAACATCTCTAATAATATGAGATAATTGGCATGAAAAAATATGTTCAAAATTAATCTTCTAAAGACAATTCCTGTAATCCTTCTTCTGATGAGTTGTAGTGGTGGTGACGATGATAATACCTTCGTTTTAGAAGCTTCTATTTCTTCCTCAAATGATAATCCTGCATATAACGAAACATATACAATCAGCTGGGAGTCAAATGCTAGCCAATGTTATGCAAACTCAACAACAGGATCCTGGCTAGGTGAGCTTGACCCTTCGGGAAGTCAAGAATTTGTTGCAAAAAAAGGAGGCATATCCAATTATGGCGTCCAATGTAGGAAAAGTATCAACTTTGTTAATGCTTCAACTGATGTAGATGTATCAAAGGATTTTATTGATTATTTTGATTATGAAGATGCACAAACTCTTGATCTTGGCTCCATATCATTTGATGCAACAAGTTCTATTAAGGTATTGGATACTGCTCTGAGCGACTTCAACGGAGATTTCCGTCTTGATGTCATTCTGCTCGTTGAAGATTCAAAGACTGCAAACTTAGGAGATTCTGAATATTTCATTTTGGCTTTTTATGGTCAAGACTCATCAACAATTACTTCTGACAATCCATATGTTTTGCAAGAAATAAATAATGGTAATTGTGTTGCTAATAAATTAATTAGAGGAGATTTTAATATAGATGGTGATGTTGATATCATGACGCTATCAGGCTCTGCAGAAGAGTCAATTAACAAAAGAGGAATATGTTTCTTTCTTGGAACAGATGAAGGATTGGTTCTTCAAGAAGAAACTTTCTTAATTAATGAAACCGCTCTAGACCTCTCAAATATCGAAGTCGGATCAAATGTTTCTTATGATGTAACATCTAATTTAAGACCTGACTTTATGCTTTTAGGAAATGGTGGCACTACTGATCTCCCATTTTATGTTTCGCCATCTGAAGATGGACCATCTATTCTTCTTTCGAATCCGCTTAGCACTCTCAGTCCCTATACAAGAAATCAAGGTTGTTTAGAAGGCATTACTTATTTATGTGATTGGCTTTCAGAAGATTATAAATTTGAATTTTCTGTCATCATAAATGCCGATGGAGATGGTGTTTTAGATATTTTAAATTCTGTAAGTACAATTGATGGACCAAAATATGATCTATACAACACAAGGTTTGAAGATACTTTTTTTGATTGGTCTCTTCCAGTTGAGGATTACATTGATTCATCGATTTCTTCAGGTGACGGTATCGCAGTTCGTCTAGCTCCAGCGGATGGAAATTTAGATGGAAGAACTGACTTATTCTCTCTTGAAAAAAGTATTAACTCAGATACTTATAAGTTAAGTATTTATGAGAAGTTTGTTTCAGAAGAAGATGATACAGTCAATGAAATAACAAGAACAAATAATGGAGACTTTCCGGAGGAATATACATTTGAAGATAACCTTAGTTTCTCAAATGAATTTTTAGTATTTGATTTAGATTCAAACGGCTTTCTAGATGTTTTTATTCCATACACGGAACTTCCGTATGAGCAAGGAAATGCAGAAAGCGATAAGCATTTTCTTGCTTTTGAAAAAAGTGTAATAGTTAATGAGGATGATACAGTAACTCAGGATTGGATTACTCAAGATATTTCTGACATCTTAGGTTTAGATTCCTCAAGCGTTAATAACTCATGGATTGATTTCGATAATGATAATGATATTGACGTTATATTAATGATTCCCCAGATATCAAGTGATGGGAATACAGTAGAATATAATTTTAAACTATTCCTTAATAACTCATTATTTTAGATTTCAATGCAAATTGTAAGACTTGCAAAATCTTCTGATCGATCCCAAATTTTTAATCTTATTAAAGACGGCGATGCTGGAATGACAACATTGCCAAAAAATGAGAATGAGGTTTTAGAAAGAATTAGATGGTCACAAAAATCTTTAAAAAAGCTGAATAAAAAGCCATCAAAAGACTGCTATTTTTTTGTCCTTGAAGAAAAGAAAAAAATAGTTGGCATTTCAGCAATTTATACTTCCGTCTCAAAAAATGGATCCTCTATCTTTTTTAAAAGAAAGAAAAAAAAATTAACATCCAAATCTTTAAATTTCGATAAAGATATTGATGTTATTCAGCTTCACAGAGTGAATAAACCGTACACAGAATTAGGGACTCTTTTTTTGCATCCTAATTTTAGAGGGAAAGGAAGAGGTTCTTTGCTTTCTTTAGCACGATTTAAGTTTATGGCTCTATGGCCAGAAAGATTTGATAAAAGAGTTTTTGCAGAAATTAGGGGCAAGGTTGATAAAGATAACCAATCCATCTTTTGGAAATACTTTAGTAGGCATTTTTATAATGAAGATGTTTTTGATAATGATGAAATAAGTTATATAGATAATAGTTTTATAAGTGAATCAATACCCAAACATCCATTTTTGATAAGTCCATTAAACAAAAATGCTCAATTAATAATTGGAAAGCCGAATGATAACGCATTTCCTGCTTTTAAAATGATGGAATCTCAAAACTTCAAACCAAATGGACTAGTTGACATCATTGATGCTGGTCCTTGTCTAGATTGCAATCTTGAAAATATTCAGACAATAAAGACAAATAAAGTAATTAAAGTCCAATCATTTGGTATGCCTAAAAATGAATTTACGGGCCTAGTTTCAAATACCTCACGCAAAGATTTTAGAGTTGTAAGATCAAGTTATTCTATAGACAAAGATAGGATAAATCTTCACAGAAGTTTATTAAGGGATCTCAATCTTAATCAAAAAAGCAAAGTTGCGATAAATGCCTGAGGTAAATTTTGATGGTTTGATTGGACCAACGCATAATTATTCTGGACTATCTGAAGGTAACATAGCATCAAAGAAAAACTTTGCATCTCCTTCAAATCCAAAGAAAGCTGCACTTCAGGGCATAGAAAAAGCTGAGATATTAATAAAATCAGGTCTTCAACAAGGTTTTTTTCTTCCACATGAAAGACCTTTTTTGCCTGGCCTTAAACAGCTTGGATTCAATGGTTCTAACGAACAAATATTAAAATCAGCATATAAATTTTCAAAAGTTTTGTTGAGTAACTTTACATCAGCATCGTCAATGTGGGCTGCAAATGCTGCAACCATATCTCCAAGTTTCGATACTCAAGATAAAAAAACTCATATAACTCCAGCTAACCTAAAGAGTATGTTTCATAGAAGTATTGAAACTGAATTTACTTTTAATCAGTGCAAGCTCATTTTTAAAGGGAATTGCTTTAAAGTTCATGAGCCTGCTTTATCAATATCTGGTAGGGGAGATGAGGGAGCTGCCAATCATCTCAGAATAAGTAGATCACACAATGAAAAAGGGTTTGAAATCTTTGTTTACGGCGATAGCGGTTTTTCTAGGGATAATTTATCAATAAAGAGACAAGCTTTAGAAGTTTCCAAATCAATTGCAAATAATCACAAACTCGATGATGAAAACACTTTTTTTCTTCAACAGAATTCTGAAGCGATTGAAATGGGAAGTTTTCATAACGATATTGTTAGCCTTTCGAATGAAAATATTTTTATAGCTCACGAAAAAGCTTTCCAAGATAGAAATAAATTGACCAAACTATTGAAGAATCTTGAGGCAAAAATAGATAATTTTCAATTTATTGAGATATCAGATTCTGAAATACCATTGAAAAATATTATTGATTCATATCTTTTAAATTCACAACTTGCTACTAATGGTCAAAATGAAATGATGTTAATTCTTCCTGAAGAGGTTAAATCGTATGAAACTTGCATGGCTTGGCTTGATAAATTAAAACAAATATCTGATATAAAACTGTATGATTTTGTGAATATTAGGCAAAGCATGATGAACGGTGGAGGGCCTGCATGCTTAAGATTGAAAGTAGTTCTAGATGAGAATGAGACAAAAGAACTAAATCAAAACTTCCTAATGACTTCAGAAAAACTTGACGCTATCAAATCTTTGATCGAGAGAGAGTATAGAGATAATCTGCATCCTGACGATCTTCCAGACCCTAATTTACTTGATGAAAGCAGAAGAGTTTTAGATGAACTTACACAAATATTTGATGTTGGATCAATATATGAATTCCAAAAATTATGATTTCATCTTTTTATTACTGGCTCTTTAAAAATAATTGTATGTATTTCCTCTGTAATAAATGGAGCAAAGGGATGAATAAAAGTTAGTATTTCTTTAAGGAGTGGATGCAGGTTATCTGTGTCTCCACTTTTCTTGCATTCCTCAATATAAACATCACAAAATTTATTCCAGAAGAATTCATACACATGATTAATTGCCAAATCTAATCTATAGTGATCAACATTATCTTCAACATTAGACTTTAATTCTTTAAATTCATCCATTATCCGCTTATCAGAATCAGATCTTGCTTCAAAAGCATTACCTTTATTCTCATAACCGTTGATGAATCTTGCAGCATTCCACATTTTTGTACAAAAATTCCTAAACCCTTTTAGTCTTCCAATTTCAAAGCTTATATCTTTAGCATTCGTTGCTATAGAAAAGAAAGTCATCCTCAATGCATCTGTTCCATATGACTCAATCCCATTAGGAAATTGTTTGGATGTTTTTCTTGATATTTTATCAGCTAACCCTTCTTGCATAAGATTTGAGGTTCTCTTTTGTAAAAGATTCTCAAGAGAAATTCCATATATCAAATCTAGAGGATCAATTATATTACCCTTTGATTTTGACATTTTTTGCCCATTCTCATCTCTTATAAGACCAGTAACGTATACGTCCTTAAATGGAATCTTTCCTGTAAATTCGATACTCATCATTATCATTCTTGCAACCCAGAAAAAGATTATGTCGAAACCAGTAACTAAAAGGTTTGTAGGGAAAAAGGTTTCTAAGTTTTTTGTATTATTTGGCCATCCCATAGAAGCAAAAGGCCAAAGACTGGATGAAAACCATGTATCAAGCACATCCTCATCCTGAGTTAATTGCTTATCCCCAATTGAATAGTATGAGCGAACCTCTTCTTCGGAGTATCCAACATAAACATTTCCATCCTCATCATACCAAGCAGGAATTCTATGACCCCACCAGATTTGTCGGCTAATACACCAGTCTTCAATATTATCCATCCAATTAAAATATGTTTTAATCCAGTTTTCAGGATGAAACTTTATTTGTCCTTTTCTTACAGCTTCATTAGCCTTAGATGCCATTTCTTTGGTTTTTACATACCACTGGTAGCTCAGCTTGGGCTCAATAACAATATTAGATCTTTCCCCTCGAGGAACACTGATATCATGGGGCTCTTCTTTTACAAATAAGTCCAAGTTCTTTATCTCTTCAAGAACTAGCTTTCTTACTTTAAATCTATCTAAGTTGTTGAATGGAGCAGGAACATTTTCATTACTCCAAGCATCATCAGTAAAAATATTAATTGGTTCAAAATCCTCAATATTTTTAGAAATATGAACCTCATTATCGACCAAGTGAAGACAATATTTTTTACCTATTTCATAATCATTAAAATCATGCCCTGGGGTTATCTTTAAGCACCCAGTTCCAAAATCCATATCTACATACTCATCACCAATTACTGGAATCTTCCTATTTACAAAAGGCAACACAACTTTTTTACCAATTATATTTTTATATCTTTCATCATTTGGATTAACCGCAACTGCCATGTCACCAAACATAGTTTCAGGTCTCGTCGTTGCAACTGTAACAAAACTATCAGTATCAAGAATTGGATACTTAATGTGCCAAATAAAACCTTTTTTTTCTTGTCTTATAACTTCAAGGTCTGAAACTGCAGTTTTAAGAGAGGGATCCCAATTAACTAATCTGTAGCCACGATATATTTTTTCATTCCGATAAAGCTCTACAAATGCTTTTAGTACAGCTTCATTAAAGCCATCATCAAGAGTAAATCTATAATTCTTCCAATCAACTGAATTTCCTAATCTTTTTATTTGACCAGTTATCTTTTCCTCAGAAAAATTCTTCCACTCCCAGACTTTTTTTGTAAAACTTTCTCTACCAAGTTCATTTTTATCAATACCTTCTCTTGCAAGGTTATTTTCAACTACCATTTGAGTTGCAATCCCTGCATGATCAGTTCCTATCTGCCAATGAGTATCTATTCCCTTGAGATGGTTATATCTTGCATAGAAATCCATTATGGAATATTGAAAGCTGTGCCCCATATGGAGAGTTCCGGTTACATTTGGAGGCGGTATAACTTGTGAAAAAGTATCAGATGATTTCTTTTGCTCTAAATTTTCTTTTGCCCAAATTTCTGACCACTTTTCTTCAATCTTAAGCGGTTCATATCTTTTTTCCATTTAGGCAAAGTCTCTTTTAGGAAAGAATATGATCTAGGAGAAGTGGTACTGGTCTTCCAGTTCCACCTTTTTCATTCCCTTTAACCCACGCAGTTCCAGCAATATCTAAGTGAGCCCAGCTATAGTCTTCAGTAAACTTTGATAAGAAACATGCAGCAGTTACAGTGCCGGCACCGGCACCACCTATATTAGCTAAATCTGCAAAATTTGTTTTAGTGCATGCCTTATACTCATCCCAAAGAGGTAATTGCCAAGCTCTATCACCAGAATTTTCACCAGCTTGAAGCAACTTATCAGCAAGCTTTTGATCATTTGCCATTAACCCAGTAGCAAAGTTACCAAGAGCAACAACACACGCTCCAGTTAATGTAGCAATATCAATTACATGAGCAGGCTTATATCTTTTGACATAAGTGAGAGCATCACAAAGAACAAGTCTTCCCTCCGCATCCGTATTAAGAATCTCAATTGTTTGTCCTGACATCGAGGTTACAACATCTCCAGGCTTTGTAGCATGTGCAGAAGGCATATTTTCAGCACAAGCAAGTAAACCTATAACATTGACCTTTGCATTTAATCTAGCAAGAGCAATCATTACGCCAAATACTGAAGCTGCACCACACATATCCCACTTCATTTCATCCATTGCTGGAGAGGGCTTCAAGGAAATACCCCCAGTATCAAAAGTTATACCCTTTCCAACAAGCACAATTGGTTTTTCACCTTTTTTTCCACCCTTATGCTCAATAGTCATCATTCTGGAAGGCTCGTCACTACCTCTTCCAACGCTTAGGAAAGAACCCATTTTAAGTTTAGCCAAGTCTTTTTCATTGAAGCTAGAAATTTTCAACTTTGGAAAAGGCTTCTTTAACGCCTTAACTTTTTTCTCAATTATTCTTGGAGTACAAAGGTTCGCAGGCATATCTCCAAGATGTTTTGCTGCATTCATACCCTCACCAGCAGCGAATCCTACTTTTGCTGAATTTTTAAGTTTTTTAAGAGATGAAGCAGATACTGATCCAACAATAATTGATGCTCTTTTGAGGCTAGGTTTTACGACTGTTTTATTTTTTGAGCTTCCAAAAATATATGCTGATGCTTCTATTTGCCTGCAACAAGCTTCAATCATCCAATTATCATCTCTATTCTTAAGAGTTTTGCATGCAAACATTACTGAAATATCTTGCTTCCCAAGTGAATTTGCGACCTTGGATATTGATTTAAAAAAGTTTAACCACACGTATGTATCTGATTTTTCAGGAGTTTTCATGAGAAGAATTTCTTTAGATGAAACTCCAGCAACACTATGAAGATTTAGAGATTTAGCTTTTGATTTCATTAAGGAATTTATTGATCCAAAAAGACCTCCTTTAGAAACTTTATCTAAATGAACTAATAAATTATTTTTCTTAGCAGTTTTATCTACAAGGATTACTAATAGAGAGGATTTATCCTTAGCAAGCTCTCTTCCTGAAAGATTCTTTACTGAAATACTATTTAATACTCTATAACTCATGAAATTCTCCTACTTCAACATTGTTAATATATTTATTGTAATGCATCATACTTACTAAAGGCATGTTTAAAAAGAATATTCTTTATAAAAGCATTAACCTTGAAGTCTTTAAAAACTTTTTAGGATGCTTAACCATTTTATTTATCCTTGTAGCTAGCTCAAGGTTACTGGGATATTTTGATAAATCAATTGCGGGTAATCTAGAGTCAGAATTAATTCTTTCTATTTTAATTTTTAGATCGCCAGAATTTATAAATCTTCTCTTACCCCTAAGTTTATATTTATCAGTGCTAATTGTCCTTGGAAGACTTTACACAGATAATGAAATTTATTCTTTCTACTCAGCTGGATACTCACAAATTACTTTTATAAGATCTTTTCTACCCCAAACATTGGTCTTATCTTTAATATCAGTTTTTCTTAGTTTTTATATAACCCCAGATTTTGAAAAGAGGGCAGATGAGGTGCTCAATTATTCTACTCTTGAGAAAAAACTAAACTTATTAAATGAGAATGAACTTAGCCTTATCTCAAATAATTCATATCTATTTTTTACTAAAAGAGATGGAGAAAACTTTAATCAAAGTATTTTTATTGAAGATGCTGATCAAGGAATTTCTGTCATATCAGCAGAAAAGCTTAAGCTAATAGAAAATAATCAAGTTACAAATTTTGAATTTGAAGATGGAAAAATTTTTATAAATATTGGTAAATCTAATTCTTTGACTAGTTCCTTTAAAAGTCTGAAAACTGATTTTAAAAAAAGTCAAACCCAACAAGAGACCTTCGAAAAAGTTTTTAACATTGATGATCTTTCTGAGAAGGCTAAATTTGAATGGGCACTTGCAATACCAATAATGATTATAAATTTAATGATTCTAGGAGTATGTCTTTCAGGATCAGCCCCAAGGCAAGGAAGGATGATATCTCTCTTACCTGGCCTTGTAACCTTCTTCTTGTATTTAAGCTTTTTAATTATCTTTAGAGATGGTATTTCAGAGGGCAAGCCTTTTGCCTATTTTGGAATGTGGCCTATTCATTTGTTTGTTTTGTTAATTTCAGTTCTAGTTTTTATAAAGGGCGGGGAGGATCTTGATACCTTTTTATCAAAAACCAA
>Ga0209433_10000195_pt1 | contig 18827 bp, 15 predicted proteins | sample METZYME_5_50m_FD_187552 | JGI IMG/M metagenome (GOLD analysis project Ga0209433, IMG submission 187552) | Marine microbial communities from oxygen minimum zone in mesopelagic equatorial Pacific - METZYME_5_50m (SPAdes) (version 2) | ecosystem: Environmental > Aquatic > Marine > Oceanic | place...
TGATAGATGTTTGGAAGGACATAAAGCTAGCAACTAATGAGATCTGTGTTTCTAAGCAAGGTACAGTAACTCATCATCATGCAGTTGGCAGAGATCACAGACCTTATGGGTACGATAAACAGAGTCCAGAACTATTCAGGGAAGTTTTAAAATCTACAAAAGCAACGTTAGATCCCAAGGGAATAATGAATCCAGGAGTATTAATCGATCCTAAAGGAAAAAAAATAGAAAACTGGATGTTATCGGTATAAAAATTAATCATATTAAGTCATAATAATAGTTGCTACGGGAGGGTTTTATGGCAAAACAAGCAACTTTTACAGAAATGTTAAATGGCACAGCTGAAGATTATGCAATCATTGGTGAACATGCTTCTGAATTCGCGAGCACACTACCCGATAGAATTCTTGATCATTTAGCGATATTGAAAGGTGATACAGGTGGTTTCGCAGTTGATCGCTTTACCCATTGCCTTCAAACCGCAACAAGAGCTTATAGAGATGGAAAAGATGATGAATACGTCGTTTGTGCTCTACTGCATGATATAGGTGATACCATAGCTTCAGCTAATCATGCCGATCTAGCTGCTACAATGCTGGAACCATTCGTTTCTGAAGAAAATTATTGGATTGTTAAACATCATGGCATTTTTCAGGGATATTACTTTTTTGAACATTTAGGCCTTGATAAAAACATGAGGGATGAGTTCAAAGATAGCCCATATTGGCACGCCTGTGCTGAGTTTTGTGCAAAGTATGATCAGAATTCTTTTGATCCTGAATATGACAATATGCCAATCGAAGCTTTTGAGCCAATGGTAAGGAAGGTTTTTTCAAGACCAAGAAATTCAATTTATAAAAAAAGAGACTACTCTTAAGATTTTTTATTTCTATGGATAGAATTGAAAAATTGATAAGCGAACTCACGCTTGAAGAAAAAGTTTCTATGCTTTCGGGTTCAACAGCATGGCATACAACTGCAGTTCCCAGATTAAACATTCCGAGGGTTAAGATGACCGATGGTCCAATTGGAGCAAGGGGAGACTCTGTTTCAGGTGCTACATCTGCTTGTTTTCCAAGTGCATCTTGTCTCTCATCAACATGGGACAAAGATGTTGTTGAGCAAATTGCCAAAGCAATTGGAATTGAGGCTAAGAGTAAAGATGCCGATGTCTTACTTGGACCAACAATCAACTTACATAGGCATCCCCTTGGAGGAAGGCATTTTGAATGTTATTCAGAAGATCCGGTATTGACTGGCGAACTAGCTTCTAGCTATGTTACCGGAGTACAGTCTGTTGGAGTTTCTGCTTGCTTGAAACACTTTGTGGGAAACGATACTGAATATCAAAGACATTTTGTAAGTTCCAATATTGATGAAAGAACATTGAGAGAGATGTATCTTTTGCCTTTTGAGATGGGAGTCAAAGCAGGCTCTTTATCAGTGATGTCCGCTTACAACAGACTAAATAATATTTATTGTTCATCCCATGATGAAATACTCAACAAGATTCTTAAGGAAGAATGGAATTTCCCCGGTTATGTCGTTAGTGACTGGGGCGCAGCTCAAGATACGATTGGTAATGCAAACGGAGGGCTAGATTGTGAAATGCCAGGTCCTGCAAGAAGTTGGGGTGAAAATCTCGTGAAAGCAGTGAATGACGGTAAGGTTAAAGAGGAAACCGTTGATGATAAGGTTAGGCGGATTTTAAGGATAGCTGACTTCACTGGAAGGCTTGATAATCCTGAAGAAAGAAAGGAAGAGGGTAACGATTTAGAATCAGACAGGCTTCTTATTAGAAAAACAGGGTCTGAAGGCATGGTTCTTCTAAAAAACAACGATGTTTTGCCGCTTGAAAAAAGTAAAATTAACAAGCTTGCAGTAATTGGGCCCAATGCTTTGAAAGGTCAATATTTAGGTGGAGGGAGTGCATCACTTAATCCACATTATGTAGTTCACCCTCTTGAAGGAATTAAGTCGAATTTAGATGATAATATCCAAGTAAGCTATGCGAAAGGTTGTCATACTTATAAGTTCTTACCTGCAATACCCACTGAATTATTCAAAGAGAATGATGGATTTAAGGTAGATTTTTTTGATGGTCAAGAATTTGAAGGAGAACCTATTGAAACAAAAATTCTCAAGGGTAATAAATTTTGGGCCATGGGCGGTTTTGGCTTGGATATTGTTGCACAATCAAAACGACCCTCTCTGAGCGTTCGTTTCGCTGGCGAAATTGAACCTGAATTCACAGGCGAATATGAATTCGAAATCTTTAGCATAGGACCCTCCCGCTTATCTATTAATGGCGAGAATTTAATAGATAATTGGACTTCTCAAGATCCTGGAGATGCTTTCTTTGGTATGGGCTCATCTCCTAAAAGAAATACAGTTACATTTCAAAAAGGAGAATCATATTTCATAGAAGTAGAATACAAATGGGAAGGTAGATTTCCTGCCGTTCAAATAGGCATGCAAGTGCCTGATCAGCATGATCTAATGGAGGAAGCAATCTCTCTTGCAAAGCAGTCAGATGCGGTCATATTAATTGTTGGAACAAACTCTGATTGGGAAACTGAAGGAAATGATAGGGCTTCTCTTGAATTACCTTCAAATCAGGACGAGTTGATTAAGAATATCTGTGAAGTCAATAAAAATACCGTAGTAGTACTGAATACAGGTTCGCCATGCGAGATGCCATGGCATAATGAAGCAAATGCTATTTTACAAAGTTGGTTTCCAGGCCAAGAGTTCGGTAATTCTCTCTCAGACATAATTTTTGGGGAGGTGAATCCATCAGGAAAGCTTCCGACAACATTTCCAAAAACAATCTCCGATACCCCAGCATTCGCAACTTATCCTGGTGAAGATCTCCAAATGGACTATGAGGAAGGACTTTTCATTGGCTACAGATGGTATGACCGTGAAAATATTGAGCCCCTTTTTCCTTTCGGACACGGTCTTTCTTATACTTCTTTTGAATACTCAAACTTGAGAGCAATACCGCCAAAAGGAACATCTTCAGTTGCAGCTTTTGAAATAGACATTACAAATTCTGGAATCATGGCTGGAAAGGAAATTGTTCAGGGTTATGTCAGTGTTTCTAATTCAAACATTGAAAGAGCTGATAAAGAACTTAAAAAATTTGAAAAGGTCTCTCTGGAACCTGGAGAGACAAAGAAATTAATTTTTGAGCTATCTGAACGAGATTTATCTTTCTGGAGTACCGAGAGTAATACTTGGCAAGTTGAACCTGCAGAGTATGTATTTGAAGTTGGCGCTTCAGCTAGTGATATTAGAGAGACGACGTCAGTTTGGCTCGGTTAATTAGACTTTCTTTGGCGCTCCTTTTTCTTCGACTTCTTGATCATGAAACTTCTTTGATTCTACTAATTCAGGAATAAGTTGATCTAATTGATCTAAAGTCCATAAATTATCAGTTGTAAAAGATTGAATTATTGCAGGCTGTTGCATGATTCCTAATATACCACCCTGAGAATGAATAATTTGTGAGGTAACCTCACTTGCTTCAGTAGTGCATAGCCACGCCACAACGGGTGCTATTTGTTCCGGACCTTGCGTCCAATCATTCTCATCGTATTTTCTTCCTGCCGCTTCAATCAGGTCAATCGTCAACCTCGTTGCTGCTCCTGGAGATATGGTATTCACAGTGCATTTATATTTAGCTACTTCCAGAGCAAGCGATCTGGTAAAACCTGCAATACCTTCTTTTGCTGCACCATAATTTACTTGCCCAAAGTTACCAAAAAGACCTGAAACTGAGGACATATTGATGATTCGACAATCTGGAGCATTATTGTCTTTGATGTATCTTACAAACGGTCTTGTGCAATTGTAATGACCCTTTAAATGCACTTCCATTATTACATCCCAGTCAGATTCTTCCATGTTGTATAGTGTTCTATCTCTTAGAACACCAGCATTATTTACTAAAATGTCGGCACGCCCAAAATTGTCTATTGCTGTATTGAATATATTCTGACCGCCCTCAACAGTTCCAACCGTGTCGTAATTTGCTGCGGCATCTGAACCTAAATTTTTAATTTCTTCGACAACCTGATCAGCAACCTTTCCTTCTCCACTACCATCTCTGTCTCCGCCAAGATCATTTACAACTATTTTGGCTCCTTCAGATGCAAGATAAAGGCAAATTTCTCTACCTATGCCCCTTCCAGCGCCGGTAATGATTGCAACCTTGTCATTCAATCTTCCCATATTCTTCTCCTAAATGATTCAAAACAGATAATTTTTTACTTCTATTTTTTATTACTTATTTATTCATATTTAAGGTATAAATACAGTATGGGGAGACTAAATTAGAAATGCAAGAGGTCAAAGCACAACAAGCTTCGACAGGAACAATTTGGACCTATGGTTTTGGTTCTATTGGCGTTGGTATTAAAAATAATTTGCTCGGAACCTGGCTTCTCATTTATTACAATCAAGTCTTAGGTTTAGATGCCATTCTCGTCTCTTCTGCAATTGCATTAGCCCTTGTTGTTGATGCTATCTCAGATCCTTTTGTAGGAATTTGGTCAGATAGAGTCAGGTCAAGATGGGGTAGAAGACACCCTTTCATGTATATATCTATAATCCCATTTTCTCTTTGCTACTATCTAATATTACAAGATCCAGGGGATATTTCCGACGGGGAAATGTTCTCTAGACTTTTAACCCTTTTGGTATTGATGAGAATAGCGATGACTTTCTATGAAGTACCAAGGGCAGCATTAGTCCCTGAACTCTCAAAGGATTATGATCAGAGAAACTGGTTCGCAGGTGCAGGTATGGCTTTGGGTTGGTTAGGTGGTGCAGGTATATCGTTCATCCACATGGAGTTTTTCCTTGGAGACTCTTACTTCAATACCTCGGGCTATCAAGCATTGGCATTTTGGGGAGGGCTTGGAATTTTTATAAGTACTGTAGTTACGACAGTCGGTACTCATAAACATATCCCCGATCTTCACGTACCTCCTGAAAGAAAATTTAATCTAAGAGACTCTTTACAAGAGGCCAAACAAACCCTTTCTAATCGATCCTGGCTTGTTCTTTTTCTATCAGGATGCATTTATGCGCTTCTCGTTGGAGTGGATACTGGTGCTGTAACTTATTATTCGGTATATCTATGGCAATGGCAACCAGATGAAATATCAGTCTTTTCGATATATCAAGCTGTTACAGTAATATCTTTTTCAATATTAGCGCCTTGGATAGCAATGGGAAGAAACAAAAAAAATATCGCTGTTGGGATCTTTCTTTTTACTATATTTGTAGGACCCTTGCCAATAGTCTTGAGACTTCTGGATCCATTCGTCGGAATGCAAATTTTTCCCTCAAATGGATCTGATGCCCTGTGGTACATTCTTTTGATACATGGATGTTTGACTGTTAGCCTTGGATCTTTAGGATTTATTTTCATTGGCTCGATGGCAATGGAGATTGTTGAAGACGTAGAAAAAACTACCGGCAGACGCGAAGAAGGTTTACTTGGAACAGTTAACGCATTCGTTCACAAACTGGTAGGTGCTGGTGGAGTTTTAATAGCAGGCGTAATAGTCTCATGGTCGGGTTTTGATGATCCAAATGCAACGCAAGAAATGTTAACTGGAGAAGTGGTAAATCGTTTTGCTCTTGTTCATGTAATTATTGGATTTTGTTTGCCGATATTTTCTACATTGCTTGTATTAATGTACAACATTGACAGAGAAGGGCACTTAGATAATGTTAATGACTTGGGGTATGTAGAGGATAATTAGTGTTCTTCTTTCCTATTTCTGATGATAATCAAAGTAGAACTAAGCCCGTCATTTGCTATATCCTCATTTTTATTTGTTCTTTCATTTTTCTTTGGCAGAGCACCTTACCTTCAAGTCTAAATCAAGATGCTATATATAATTTTGGGTTAGTTCCTGCAGCATTGTTCGGGGAAAAATCGAGCTTCATCCATCCATATTTGACTATATTTTCTTCTATGTTCATGCATGGAGGTTGGATGCATTTGTTAGGAAATATGGTTTTTTTGTGGATATTTGGGGACAACATAGAAGATAGTATGGGTCACACAAAGTTCTTATCTTTTTATTTAATCTGTGGAGTAATTGCAGCACTGATGCAAGCCACCATAGATCCAAATTCAACAATTCCAATGATAGGAGCAAGTGGTGCAATAGCTGGAATCTTAGGCGCGTATTTGATTCTTCATCCTAAAGCAAATGTAAACGTGCTATTTTGGATAATTATCTTTATTACTGTTATAAAAGTACCCGCTTTTATAGTTCTTTCCATATGGATTGTGAGCCAATTCTTTGGCTCTGCTAGTGGAGTTGCTTACTTTGCGCATATTGGCGGTTTTATAGCCGGTGCCTTATTAATTTATTTTTTTAAGTACCCAAATATTCAACTTTTTCAACAAGGTAATTCAATCTCTTTCGAGTCCAATAGCTTTGGTATGGATAATTTTTTTAACAAAAAAAAGGAAAGGGATTTTTTGCAAGAATTCATCGACACAGCCAATAAAAAAGATAAAAATTAACCTATGCGTTACATCTTCTCGCTTATTGGAGCAATTATCATAGTCTTTGGCATATATACAGCTGGAGTCTATTTGGATCTATACGGAGAACTAGAAGGACCGGGAGCTTCAATAGATTCTGAATTACCTGAATCTCTTGTGAAAGCCAAACTTGATGCGCAAAAGCCTTTCGAAAAAGAGAAGCAAATCTTATTTGGCGACACTCATGTCCATACAACTTATTCAACAGATGCATTTCTTTGGAGTTTGCCTATTTTAAATGGAGAAGGCCCTCATCCTATTTCGGATGCTTGTGATTTTGCGAGATTCTGTGCAAATTTGGATTTTTGGGTTTCAACTGATCACGCTGAAGCTCTTACTCCAAGAAAATGGAAATCAATCAAGGAAGCTGTAAGAAACTGCAACAACCCTACTGATAAAAATGAACCAGATTTGGTAACCTTTTTAGGCTACGAATGGACTCAAGTTGGTAATACTGCAAAAGATCATTACGGACACAAAAATGTAATGTTTCTTGATATTGAAGAAGATAAAGTTCCTAAAAGAGCAATAGGGGCTGGAGGCATTGCAACTAATGGAATGCGTTCCGGTTTACCTAATCAATCCAAACAACTTAGACCAGCAGCAATTTTTGATCCTGAAAATAGACACAGATATTTTAATTTCATAGCTTTCGCTGACGAATTGAGTTCTTCTAAATATTGTGAGGAGGGGATACCCTCAAGTGAATTGCCTGATGATTGTTACGAATTTGCAGATACTCCGAGAGATCTATTTACTAAGCTTAGAGATTTGAATCTTCCAACGATAGTCATTCCCCACGGAAATACCTGGGGTTTTTATACTCCGCCTATGTCATCTCTAGATAAGCAGTTACAAAGAGATTTTAATGATGAAAATTTGCAAATTTTATTTGAAGTAATGTCAGGACATGGTAATTCAGAGGAATACAGATCTTGGAGATCCCTAACTCAAGACGATGATGGGGGCCTTACTTGCCCAATTCCTAGTGATAACTATCTTCCCAGTTGCTGGAGGGCAGGTCAAATAATTGAGGAAAGATGCCTTAAAAATGGTTTTTCAAATTCTGAGTGCAACAATCGTGCAGAAGAAGCAAGAGATAATTATGCTGCTATGGGCGTCGCCGGCCATTTAACTGTCCCGGGAGTTACCATAGAAGATTGGCTTGATTCAGGACAATGTAAGGATTGTTTCATACCATCATTTAATTATAGACCTGCAGGTTCGGCGCAGTATGGCTTAGCAATATCGAATTTTGATGAGGATACACCTACACGTTTCAACTTTGGGTTCATCGCTTCAAGTGATAATCATAGAGCCCGTCCGGGAACTGGTTATAAAGAAATAGACAGATTCGTAACAACTGAGGCAAATGGCCCTAGTAATGATATAGTCGCGGATATCCTTTATCCAGTTGATGAACCCTCCGATAAATCCATTGATCTGAGAGATCAACCTTTGCTTGGCCTAAGAGCAGGCTTTGGGTCCTTTGAAGCAGAAAGAGAAGCATCCTTTTTTACAACAGGTGGATTAGCTGCTGTTCATGCAAGTGGAAGAGACAGAAAGTCAATTTGGGAAGGCTTAACAAAGAAAGAAACATACGGTACCAGTGGAGATAGAATTTTGTTGTGGTTCGATCTCATAAAAGAAGACAAGACTTATCCAATGGGAAGTACAACTAGTCTTAATGTAAATCCTACTTTTAAGGTGAAAGCTGTTGGAGCTTTTGAGCAAAAAGATGGATGTCCTGATTATTCATCTACAAACATTTCAGAAGAAGAAATCTCCAGAATTTGTAAAAACGAATGTTATAACCCATCAGATAGAAGAAAAAATATCTCTAGAATCGAAGTGGTCAAAATAACTCCTCAAGCAATACCTAACGAGAAAGTTGAAGACTTAATTGTAGATGTTTGGAAATCTTTCGAATGTAATCCAAGTCAAGAGGGATGCGAGATAGAGTTCTCAGATGAGGCATATGAAAATCTTTCAAGAGATTCCATTTATTATGTAAGGGCAATTCAAGAAGCGTCACCAGTAGTGAATGCTGGTAATTTGAGATGTACTTATAATGAAAAAGGAGAATGCACAAAAGTAAATATCTGTTATGGTGATTCACGAACTGACAAAGATGATGACTGCTTAAGTTTATCTGAAGAGAGAGCCTGGTCTTCTCCAATATATGTAAACTTTGGTAGTTGAGAATTAGCTCATGAATGAATTAAATAAAACGAAGAAATTGGACTTCAAAACAAAATTCTTTTATGGATTTGGTTCAATATCTTTTGGTATTAAAAATAATGGCTTTAGTTATTTTGTTCTCTTTGTATACAGCTCTGTTCTTGGTCTCCCAGCATGGATGGCAGGCCTAGCTCTTAACCTTGTTCTTATCGCAGACGCAATAACAGATCCCTTGGTAGGATATTTTTCTGATAGGACAAGATCAAGATGGGGTAGGAGACATCCTTTTATGTATGCTGCGGCACTTCCTGTAGCCATTACTTATTATTTCTTATGGACTCCTCCGGAATCATTGACAGATTGGGAGTTGTTTAGCTACTTGTTATTTTGTGCAATTGTTATAAGAGTTTTCATTACATTTTATGAAGTTCCTTCAGTTTCTTTGGGACCAGAATTAACTGATAACTATGTCGAAAGAACATCTCTCATGTCTTTTAGGTACTTTTTTGGATGGTTTGGAGGTTTAACTACTTATAATTTAGTTTGGTTTTGGTTCGGCCCTTCAAATGTTACGGAGACTATAACTGATGGTAGATTTAATCCTGAAGCTTGGTCCGAGTATGGACTTGTTGCTGCAATTTTGATTTTTATAGGAATTGTTGTCACCGCAGCAGGAACCCACAAACATATTCCTGACTTAATCGAGCCCCCGGAGAGAAAAAATTCATCTTTCAAAAAAGTTTTAAAAGAAGTTAAGGAAACACTGCTTTCGAATCGTTCATACATGTTCTTGTTTTTTTCTGGATTACTCGCAGCATTGGCAGGAGGCATAGAGGCTGCGTTTGCAGTTTATTTTGATAGTTATTTTTGGGGATTAAGTCTTAACGAAATGCTAACAAGGGGACTGTGCCTATATTTAGCACCGATAATAGCTATATTCGCAGCCCCCTTCTTTACAGATAGATTTGGAAAGAAAAATACTGTCATGTATATTTGGGCATTTCAAATTTTCTTTGCAGCACTTCCATTTGCACTTAGATATTGTGATCTAACATTTGGAACTACTCTTTTTCCTGCTAATGATAGTCCTTACCTTTTACCAACTCTTTGTGTTCACGTTGTTATAAATGTTTCAGCAGCAATTATAGTTTTCGCCACATTAGCCTCCATGTTGATGGATCTGGTTGAGGATATACAACTTACAACAGGAAGGAGAGAAGAAGGAATTCTTTTTTCAGCTCGAAGTTTTGCCGACAAAGCCGTTAGTGGCTTTGGCCTTACTTTTGCTGGGATAATCCTTTCTTTAATTTCTTTTCCAGAGAGTTCGGTAATAAGAGAACAGCTGAATGGCTCCGTACCAGACGAAATTTTAGCTGATCTTGCCTTATGGTATGTGCCTATTTGTATAGTCGCCTTTGGCTCTGCTCTCGCATTGGTTGCAGGATATTCATTAACTAGAATTGAGCATGAGGAGAATGCTTCAAATCCAGACACAAAAGTTTGGAAAGGTAACTAGGTAGTGCTTTTTAAGCACAAGTATAAATCTCCTATTGGAGATATAGGTCTTTTAGCAGAATCTGAATTTCTTTTATCGATTTCTTTTACTAATCCTGATTTTGAAGGTTTAGAAGCGACTTTAAGTGCAGAACAATTATCTTCAGTTGTTTCACAATTGAATCAATATTTTTACGAGGGAAGGAAATCTTTTGATATTTATTACAAATTGGATACATCAAATTTTAGGAAAACCGTATACGAGACGATGAAACAAATACCCTATGGAACCACAGTAACTTACAAAGAGCTTGCTATTAATGCGAATAGCCCAAATGCTTTTAGAGCTGTAGGAACAACATGTGGGAAAAATCCTTTGCCTATAATTATCCCCTGTCATAGAGTTACATCTGTTAATGGAATTGGTGGTTATACTGGCGGGCTAAACATCAAAAGATTTCTCTTAAATCTAGAAAAAAACTAAAATTATCTTATGAGTGCTATCAAATCTATTGAAATTAAGTTAAAAACTAAGCTAGATCCCAGCCACTTAGAAGTAATTAATGAGAGTCATCTGCATAGTGTGGAACCTGGTAGAGAGTCACATGTTAGGATTGTTGCTGTCTCTGACAAATTTGAGTCTTTAAATTTAGTTAAAAGACATCAACTGATTTATGCCGAGGTAAAGGAGGAGATTGATGGCCCAATTCATGCTCTGACTTTGCACACATTCACGCCCAAAGAATGGATAGACAAAAATGAGGAAGCCGAGTCTTCGCCCGACTGTCTTGGTGGTAGCAGACATGATGAATAAAAGTCTCAATGAAACCTAATAATGTCGTAACGTTTTATACAGTTGAAAAAATTACTGACTATTTAAAGGTTGGAAGGGCTGTTGAAAGATACTGTAAAAAGAATGAGATAGTTGGCACTTTTTTTTCAACTTTCCAAGGGATAAATACCACTTTATCAGGAAGTGAAGAATCACTCCTTGGCTTAGTCTCTTTATTAGATAAAAAGTTTAAAATAAAAATAAAAGACCCTTCCTGGTCCTCAGCAGAGGAATCTCCATTTAAAAGGTTTAAAGTGAAATGCCGTAAAAACCTTCTGCCTTTAGAGGGCGATTTTGATCCAGTTAGCTCAACAGGGAAACATTTAAATGCCTCTAGCTGGAATAAATTAATTTCCGACCCCGAAACTTTAATAGTTGATGTTCGAAATGATTATGAAACTGAATTAGGTTCTTTTAAAAACTCTATAATTCCAAATATGAAGAACTTAACTGATTTCCCTAGTTTTGTTCAAAATCAACTGTCCGCGGATAAAGAAAAAAAGGTAGCTGTTTTCTGTACAGGAGGTATTAGATGCGAAATAGCATCCTCCTATATGCTCAGCCAAGGTTTCAAGGATGTATTTCAACTAGATGGCGGCATTTTAAAATACCTAGACAATGTAGATGAAAAAAATAACCTTTGGGAAGGTGAATGTTTTGTTTTTGATGAAAGAGTAGCGGTTGATAAAGATCTAAAAAAAGGTGATTATTTTCAATGCTTTGGGTGCAGGAGACCATTATCAAAAGTTGATTTAGAATCTGAGTATTATGAAAAAGGAGTTTCATGTCATAAATGCTTTAATATTTCATCCTCAAAAGATAAAGAAAGGTTTGCTCAGAGGCAGTTACAGATAGAACTGGCAGAAGAAAGAGGTGAAGTTCATATGGGAATGAATGCCAAACAAAAAAGGTTTAGGAATGTCTAAAAAAATAGCGTTATTTTTATCGTCTTCGCCGAAACTTCTTTTATTTGTTTTTTCATCATTTCTTATCTTTTCCATTTTTAATCTTGGAAACTTTAAGCTCGACGCATCTTCAGACTCTTTGGTGTTAGAAAGCGATGATGACCTAAAATACTATAGAGAAGTTAATGCCGATTATTCATCCTCTGATTTTCTAATAATTATTTTCGATCCTGATAAAGATTTATTTGCTGATCAAACGGTGTCCAAGGTTCGAGAAATGGTTGACGCTTTTTCAGCAATAGAGGGTGTTGAGTCTGTTCTTAGTTATCTAGATGCACCTTTACTATTTAGTCCAAAAATGAGCATGACTGAGTTAGCTGGAAATCTTAGAACTTTAGAAGACGAAAGCGTAGACAGAAATTTAGCGAGAATAGAATTTCAAAATAGCCCTCTCTACACTGGCTTACTTACTGATGATAAAGCTAACTATACGGCCATGCAGCTTTTATTAGAAGATGATATCGAATATACAGAGGCAATAAATACACGATATCAAGTTTTAGAAACAATAGCTTCTGAGGATTATTTTCCAGAAGTCCATGATAAACAACTGCAGGAAGTTAACGAAAAAATTAAGATTCTCAATGTTGATGCGTCAGTCCGGAGAGATAACTTGGTTGCTTCTGTCAGAGAGACAATGGATGATTTTGCAAATGATGGCGATGTTTACCTTGGTGGAACTGCAATGATAGCCTCAGATATGATCAGCTTTATCAAAAGTGACCTTCAATACTTTGCATTAGGTGTTTTGATTATGTTTATTATTACTCTTGGGGTCATATTCAGAAGATTGCGTTGGGTAACCATGCCTCTTGTCTCAAGCGCATTGATAGCATTATTTGTAATTGGCTTTCTTGGATGGATGGATTGGAGGGTGACCGTAGTGTCTTCAAACTTTATTTCTTTGCTGCTGATTATTTCAATCTCTCTTACTATACATTTGATAGTTAGGTATCAAGAATTAACCGAATCCTTACCGAAACTGAATAAGCAAGAATTAGTTTCACTTACCATAGAGCAAATGTTAAAACCATGTTTCTATACCGCTTTAACTACCATTATTGCTTTCGCATCTCTGAGCGTAAGTGAAATAAAACCTGTTGTTGATTTTGGAAAAATGATGGTTGCAGGAATATTTTTTGCTTTTATATTTTCTTTTGTACTCTTTCCTGCTTTTATGCTTCTTTTTACTTCAAAGGAATCCTCTGAATCGAGAGATTTTAGCAAAGGAGTTACGGTCGTATTCTCATCTTTGACTGAAAAAATAGGTAACCTCATCACATTACTTGCCCTGGTTCTGCTCGGAGCTTCGATATACGGCATCAACCAGTTAACAGTTGAAAATAGGTTTATTGATTACTTCAAGCCTTCAACTGAAATATACAAAGGCATGGACTTATTAGACACAAAATTAGGTGGAACGGCGCCATTGGATATCATTATCAATGCACCTGAAGGCTGGGAAGATGATGTTCAAGAGGAAAGTTTTGATGATGATTTTGGATTTGAAGATGATTTTGGTGCCGAGGATGAAACAGGAAATGGTTACTGGTGGAATACTATTTCCTTAGATAAGCTCGAAGAAGTTCACGACTATGTTGAGTCATTACCAGAAATAGGGAAAGTTCTTTCCGTAGCAAGCGGGATAAAAGTAGCTCGCGAACTAAAAGATGGAGAGGCTTTATCTGAACTTGATTTAGCTCTGGTAAAGAATATGTTACCTGAAGATATAAAGGAAAACCTGCTAAGCTCCTATATAAGCAATGACGAGAATCAAGTAAGAATATCCGCACGGGTTATTGAGTCTGCTGAAGGATTGAATAGAAATGAGTTGTTAAGTGAAATCACCAGAAAATTAGAGTCCGATTTCAATCTAGACAAAGATCAGTTTAGGCTCACTGGACTTGCTGTCCTCTACAATAATATGTTGCAGAGTTTATTTGATTCTCAGATCGGAACTATTGTTATTGTATTTTCAATTATTTTTTTGATGTTTTTAGTGTTATTTAGGTCTTTGTATCTATCGATTATAGGTATCATCCCTAATTTAATAGCTGCTGGCGTTGTACTTGGAACAATGGGTTTGATGTCGATACCCCTAGACATAATGACTATAACTGTCGCTGCAATCAGCGTTGGTATGGCTGTAGATAATACAATTCACTACATTCACAGATTTAAAAAAGAATTTAATCATTCTGGCAGCTACCTTCAGTCTATGAAAGACAGTCACAGAACAATTGGTAGGGCAATGTTTTATACTTCGTTAACAATTATTTTAGGATTTTTGGTCTTTGCGACCTCAAACTTTAACCCAAGTGTATATTTTGGGTTTTTTGTATCTTTAGCAATGATTATGGCATTATTAGGCGCATTGACTTTACTACCGCAACTTTTACTTTACTTTAAACCCCTTGGAAAAGAGAAAAATTAGGAGATTAATATGGGACCACTAAAAGGAACAAAAATTATTGAAATGGCTGGTATAGGTCCAGGACCTTTTTGCGGAATGATATTAGCGGATCTTGGTGCCGAGGTAATTAGGGTAGATAGGGCATCTGCTGCAGGAACTGGATCAAGAGAGGAGCCTGCAAATAGAGGAAAAAAATCGATTGCAGTAGACCTTAAGTCCCCTGAGGGTGTGGAGATCGTTTTGAAACTTTCAGAGAAAGCAGATGCAATTTTTGAGGGTTTCAGACCAGGGGTAATGGAAAGGTTAGGTCTAGGTCCAGATGTGTGTCAGTCAAGAAACGAAAAAATCGTTTATGGAAGAATGACAGGATGGGGCCAAACAGGTCCGTTGGCCAATGCTGCTGGCCATGACATAAACTATATCGCTTTATCAGGTGCTCTTGCCGCAATAGGAAGAAATGATAGTCCACCAGTGCCTCCTTTAAATTTGATTGGCGATTTCGGTGGAGGAGGTATGTTACTTGCCCTTGGAATTGTAGCTGCTCTTTTAGAAGTAAAAACATCTGGTAAAGGGCAAGTTATAGATGCCGCTATGACAGATGGGTCTTCTTTACTGATGACAATGATGTATTCCATGCATAAATCAGGTTTTTGGAATTTAGAAAGGCAAACTAATCTGTTAGACGGTGCTGCACATTTCTATGACACTTATGAATGTAAAGATGGAAAGTACATATCGCTTGGGTCCATAGAACCTCAATTTTATGCTTTACTTTGTGAAAAAGCAGAACTATCACAAGATGATTTTGGTGATCAAATGAAGAGAGATACCTGGGAACACAAAAAGAATTTATTGAAGGAAGTATTTTTGAATAAAACAAGAGATGAATGGTGTGAGATTATGGAAGGAAGTGATGTCTGTTTTGCTCCTGTCTTAGACATGAGTGAGGCACCAAGTCATCCTCATAATGTGGCAAGAAAAACTTTTATAGAAATAGAGGGTGTGATGCAACCAGCTCCTGCACCAAGGTTCGATAGAACAGAGAACGAAGTATTATTGCCTCCTGCTCTTGCCGGTGAACACTCTAAAGAGATATTAGAATCACTTGGAATGGATGAAATAGAGATTACAAGACTTTTGGATTCTGGATCGATAGCTTGAAAAAAGTAATTTTCTTAACTGGAAAAGACTGTCATCTATGTGATGAAGCACGTTCAATACTACTGCAGTTAGAATTAGGGGAGTCAAATTTTCAAGAAGTAGATATCTACGCAAAGAGGTCCTATCTGGATAAGTATTGGGACAAAATACCGGTTCTTTTGAGCAATAATGATTCCCTTTTTTGGCCATTTGATTTAAGTAGTGCGAGAGAATTTCTAACTAGTGATTTCAAAAAAATCAAGTGAATTCATATACATAGCCGATAATAGCAATTCTTTACTTTCGTTTCTTAAGTCACATATTTTGTTTGCTATGTGGCTTAAATACTTCGGTTCATTTCTGGAAGATTTATCTATACCCATATCTCTAGGAAGAAGGTAGGGCGAATCTGTTTCAATCATCAATTTTTCAAGAGGTATAAGTGATACTAAACTCTCCAAATGTTTACCTCTTCTTTCATCACACAACCAACCTGTTATACCAATATAAAATCCCATCTCAATGTATTTTTCTAAAGCCTCTTTATTTCCTGTGAAACAATGTACAACACTGTTCGGAAGGTCATTCATATAGGGAGAAATCATCTCCACGAACATTCCATGGGCATCTCGTTCATGAAGGAACAGAGGAAGGCCTGTCTCTATAGATAACTCTATATGAGCTTCAAAACTTTTTTTTTGTTCTTCCGGAGATGAATAATTTCTGTGAAAATCCAAACCAGTTTCTCCTATGCACTTTACACTGTCATGTTTAAGGATATCTTTTATCTCTGAAAATAATTGAGCAGAGTATTCTTTTGCATTGTGCGGATGGATTCCTGCAGTTGAAACACAAATATTTGGATATTTTTTAGTAATTTCGTAAGCACGAATAGTATCTTCAAGACAACTGCCAGTAATTGATATACGTGTTGTGCCAGCCTGATACGAATCATCTATAACTTTATCTAAATCTTTATTAAAAGACTTATGGGTTAAGTTTGCACCAATATCGAAAAATTTTTCTTGAACAACGGTCATGATGATGTCTATTATAATTCAGTGAATTGTTAAAGGGGGAGTTATGAGCGGACCATTCAAAGACGTAAGAGTATTGGAGTTAACTTCAACTGTATCAGGACCTTTTGCTGGAATGATGTTAGCTGATCAAGGTGCAGAAGTAATAAAAATTGAACCTCCTGGAATTGGAGATCTAGCCAGATTCATGGGAACGATCAAAGACGGTATGGGAGCAATGTTTTCTACACTTAACAGAAACAAGAAATGTATTTGTCTTGATTTCAAAAATGAGGACGATCTTCAAGTTTTGATGAATTTAGTAGCAACAGCTGATGTTCTTATCGAAAACTATAGACCTGGAATAGTAAAGAAACTTGGCATTGACTATGATTCACTTATAGAAATCAAACCCGATCTAATTTACTGCTCCATATCTGGTTACGGACAATCTGGTCCCTATGTAGAGAAGAAAGTATACGATCCTTTAATTCAAGGCACCGTTGGAATTCCCAATGCTCAGAGTAGTGTATTTCCTGAACTTATAAGGACTATTATTTACGATAAGGTTACAGGTTTAACCAGTGCTCAAGCTATATCTGCAGCACTTTACCAGAAAGCAAATGGTGAAGGTGGACAATACTTGCCAATTTCTATGATGGAGTCGGCCCTTTACTATAATTGGCCAGATTTAATGATGAACTATACCTTTGAGGAAGGTGGTCTGAATATAGGCGAACTTGCTGACCTATTTGAGGTTTATAAAACACTTGATGGCGGAGTTGTGCTCATAATTATTGCTAATGATGAAATATTTACTAAATTCTGCACAACTTTTGATGTAAATCTTCATTTGGAGGAAAAGTACAGTAATCTTGTTTCAAGGATTGTTCATAGAGAGGAATTGACAAAGGAGATCAATAAAATAACAAGCAAGCTTAAAAGTAAGGAATTAGAAAAAATAATGGATGAAGAAGGAATTTCAGCTTCTATATGTAACGATTTGAGTGAGGTTCACCTTGATCCACAAGTAGTTGAACAAAACTCTATAGTTGAAATTGATCATCCAGAATTAGGCATCATGCGAATGCCTAAACCACCAGCAAATTTAAAAGGTCAAGGAATTTTCCCTAGAAGTTTAGCTCCGATTCTTGGATCTGATAACAGAGAGGTGCTGAGCTCCATAAACGTAGATGATGATACAATCAAGAGAATGGAAGATAGAGAAACGCAAAATAGGGAACTACTAGCAAGTCTTATGGAGGCTGCGGAGGCACAAAAATGACAATAAACATTGTTAATCTCATTGTAAGCATTTTGATAGCTACTTGTTTGGTGATACTTCAAGAAACAATGAGTAATATGTTTTGGTTAATATCAGTCGATATGCCTGTTTCAATAAGTAATTTCATTTCAACATATTTTGCAAATATTTTTGCTATGAACTTTTCGGGTGCAATTCCATTAGTAGCGCTTGTTGCTGTTGCCTTTTTAATTGCCTTCTTAGTTGCAAAGATCTTACTTAACTGGCTTGATGTCCCTAAAACTTATGCTTATGGAATCGCTGGTGCACTTGCAATTCTTTCTTTAGTACTACTTATGCCTTTAGCTTTTTATAATCTAGATATCCTGGCTGGCGGTAGGAGCATACTTGGAAAATCAATCTTGACTGCTTTCGGTTTAATTAGCGGTTTTTATTTTGGTAGAACATTGGAGAAGAGGATAATATGATCAAGAAAATAGGACTTTTTATATTCGGAATTGCTTTCGCTTATTCTTTTTTTGCCAACGACAGAACTTATAAATATGAGGTCATTGCTGAGGATTTGAGTCATCCATGGGGTGTCGCAGTCATAGATAAAGACAACATATTATTCACAGAGCTCTCAGGACAGCTAAGATTGATTGAAAATGGTGTCCTAAAACCTGAGCCGATTAAAGGCGTACCTGAGGTTCTCTTTGCGGGTCAAGGAGGATTATCTGGGGTTATTCTTGATCCAAGTTTCGAAGAAAATAGAAAAATATATTTAGCATTTTCTTCACCCGACTCAGGACAAAAAACTAATACACTTGAGGTTATAAGTGCAAAATTGTCATCTAATTCGCTCGATGAAGTTACTACTTTATTTAAAGCTAGCCCCTCGAGAAGGACCGCAGCTCATTATGGAGCGAGAATGGCTTTTCTTAATGATGGAACTTTATTAATTACGTC
>Ga0209433_10000196_pt1 | contig 18803 bp, 18 predicted proteins | sample METZYME_5_50m_FD_187552 | JGI IMG/M metagenome (GOLD analysis project Ga0209433, IMG submission 187552) | Marine microbial communities from oxygen minimum zone in mesopelagic equatorial Pacific - METZYME_5_50m (SPAdes) (version 2) | ecosystem: Environmental > Aquatic > Marine > Oceanic | place...
ATTGTCAGTACAAGTAACTTTTACGCTATCGCTTTCTTGCATAAGATTGTACGGAACGGTCGCATAGGGGGCCTCCATCCAACCCTGTTTAGCACCAACCATTCCACAGCATAAAATTGGGATATTAATGTCACCGGAAACCCAATTTGATATTTTGTCAGAGAGCAAAGGTTCGAAGTCATCATTCTCAAGACCTAGCATCCCATCGTTGGATGAAAAACTATCAAGAGTCTCATTTTTTTTGTTCAAAGCCCACATTCTTAAATTGCTAGAGCCCCAATCAACCGCAATCCAGCACAAATGCTTCAAAATTTTCATCCAGTCATAACGACACCACCGTCAATAGCGATGAGCTGGCCAGTAATCATACTGCTAGACGCAGATGCAAGGAATAGGACACCTCCTGCTATATCTTCTTCTTTGAGGTGACTTTTTATGCATTGACGATCTAAATGTGCTTTCAAACTTTCTGGTGTTGCCCACTTATCTAATTGTTTTTTTGTTAAAACCCAGCCTGGTGCAATAGCATTTACCCGAATATTATCTGGACCAAATTCCCTTGCTAATGAGCGTGTCATTCCCATTATGCCAGCGTTAGCAGTGGTATATGCTGGGTAGCCTGAATTTCCCATCATGTAGCTTATAGATGAGAAATTTATGATCGATCCTCCACCCCTATCCCGCATTCCTGCTAAGACGAACTGAGAGGCAAAAAAATATGCCTTGAGGTTAATGGCCTGTGAATTATCCCAATACTCCTCTGTTACATTTAGTGTTTCGTGTCGATGGTCATTTGCAGCGTTATTTACTAAAATATCGATGTCACCATTAACACTTATAGCAGACTCAACAGCTTTTTTTAACTCGTTCAAATCGGTTACATCACACTTAATGAAATACGGACGCGAATGAAATTCAGATTCAACTTCATCACAAAATTGCTCTGCATCTGTCCGTTGGACAAAGGAAACTTTAGCCCCCTGCTGGATAAAAGCCTTTGTTATCTCTGCACCAATACCAGATCCGCCACCAGTAATTAAAACACTTTTATTTTCTAAGTCTGAAAATTTAGTAAGCATAATCAGTGACTCTCCCGCTGTGGTATACGAGTATCATTGCCTACTAAAAAATCTAGATCAGCTCCCCGTTCAGCTCCCAGGACATGATCAATATAAAGCTTAATGTAACCGCGCTGATAGTCAGGAAGTGGTGTTGACATGTAAGCTCGCCTTGCACTCAGCTCTTCTTCTTCAACTAATAGATCAAGTTTACCTTCTTTTGCAGACAAAACGATCTCATCTCCTGTCTTTACCAAAGCCAACACACCACCAGCCGCGGCCTCAGGTGCAACATGGAGTACCACGGTGCCAAAAGCAGTGCCCGACATTCGCGCATCTGATATTCTTACCATATCCCGCAAGCCTTGTTTAACAAGTTTAGCCGGGATTGGCATGTTGCCTACTTCTGCCATTCCTGGATATCCTTTTGGACCACAGCCTTTTAAAACCAATATAGTATCCTTGGTAACTGGTAGATCCTCATTGTTTATATTGGCTTTCATATCCTCAACACTTTCAAAAACATATGCAGGCCCACGATGCTCAAGCAATTCAGAAGTTGCGGCAGAGGGCTTTATAATTGCGCCCTTAGGCGCCAGCGAACCCCTCAAAACTGTCAGACCTGCATCCTTTTTAACAGGGTCTTTAAATGAGAATATTACATCTCTATTCCAACATGCTACATCCTTGTAATATTCATCGAGACCGGAACCAAGAACAGTTTTCACGGGCTTAAGAAGATGAGCAATTTCCGCCAAGACCGCAGGAACTCCTCCCGCATAACAAAAATCTTCCATCAAGTATGAACCTGACGGCATACAATTTACCAACAAAGGCACGTGTTTGCCTAAATCAATATCATCTAAGTTCAGCTCAACCCCAACTCGACCAGCTATTGCCAATAAATGGACGACCGCATTGGATGAACCACCTATCGCTGCATTGGTAACTATCGCATTAATAAAAGCTTCTCGTGTCAAAATTTCCGATGGCTTCAATTCCTCGTCAACCATTTCGACAATACGCTTTCCAGTGAGGTGAGCTAATGCCGTGCGCCGTGCGTCAACAGCTGGAAGAGCGCCATTTGTGGGAAGACTAAGCCCCATAGCTTCCACCAAGCTAGACATTGTTGAAGCGGTACCCATAGTCATGCAAACACCTTTCGATCTGCTCATACCACTTTCCGCAGCCATAAAATCAGAGAGTGACATATCTCCAGCGCGCACAGCTTCTGAAAATTTCCACACATCGGTACCAGAACCTATATCTTTTCCCTGCCATTTACCATTTAGCATCGGCCCAGAACTTACGACGATCGTTGGAAGATCAACGGATGCGGCCCCCATTAGTTGCCCAGGGGTCGTCTTATCGCAACCACCCAAAAGTACGACGCCATCAATGCCATAAGCGCGTATACTTTCCTCAACATCCATTGCTAATAAATTACGAAATAGCATTGCTGTGGGTTTCATTTGGGTCTCGCCCAAGGACATAACAGGAAATTCAACTGGAAAACCACCAGCCTCCCAAACACCTCGCTTAACTCCCTCCGCAAGGTCTCTTAAGCTAGAGTTACAAGGGGTCAATTCAGACCAGGTATTACAAATGCCAATTACAGGTCTTCCATCAAAAGCATGGTCAGGAAACCCTTGATTTTTCATCCAAGACCGGTGAATAAAACCATCGCGATCTTTGTTTCCGTACCATAAGTGGCTTCGACGTTTCTTTGTCATATTTTGCTACCTTAAGAACATTAACTATCAGGGGTTTTTATTTGTTATAAACCATTTTTTAAAGTCATGTCGAACCCGAACGATAAGCAATCAGGACCCCAGCAAAAGTGATACAGAGTATACCTAATGCTTGTAATGCAGCTATTGGTTGATCCATTAGCAGCCATGCAAACGCAGGACCAAAAATAAATACTGAATATTCACATATAGATACATAAGAAGCTTCACCTATCTGATAAGCCTTGAATATTAAGCCCACACCAATGGTTGCCCCCACAGCCTGTAAAACAACCCACCAAATGAAAGAAGACATTTCCCAACTCCAGCTTCTTAAGATAAAGCCATCAGCCCCCAAAGGAGCCTCAAACCCAAATAGTAAAAGACCAGTAACAGCCATAAAACCTATACATGCTTGAATAATTAGGAGAGCGGCAAGCATAGAAAGTGCTGTCTCTCCCATACATAATTGCCTGGTCGCTACTGATCCACAAGCATAGAAGAAACCTCCAACAGCAGGTAATAATTGAATATAATTAAAATCCTCCGCAGTGTTACCCAACACAAGTAAAATTCCTAAAAAGCCAACAATAACCGCAATTATTCTTATTGGTCCAATAGACTGTCGTAAAAAAAAAGCACTAATTAAAAGTACAAAAATTGGGGCTGTAAATAGACCAGCCAACGCATCTGCGAAGGGAACAAATGCAAGGCTTCCAAAGTAAAAAAGCATGGATAAAGCTGTTAAAAAACTACGGAAATATACTGCCCACCATCTCACTGGCTTCAATACACCTAGCCCAAAAGCAGAAATAATTAGTAATATCGGCAGAGCAAGCCCTGCTCGCATTATCTGGAACTGCCACAAACTTGCTGTCTCAGCAATAATTGCAATATAGTTATCGATAAAGCCAATAATAAGCATGGCCAAAACCATAATAAGCCCAGCTTTACTATTATTTACTGGAATTAAATCAGCCATCACGTGAATATATGACTAAGGTCAAGTAAATCCAACTTATAAAATAGACTTCGACGCTTTTTCAAAAAATTACACTTGCTGCATTTTATAATTTACGATGAGCTCAATTAAAAATGGATCTATATTCATAAATTTAGCGATGTCTATAATTCTATCAGGATAGTTTTCCTTTGTGTATTCATCATAATAGGTATTATTTTCATCAATACCTGTTGTGAAGTACATCCATATTTGATCATCTCTAATATCATATCCAATCCCACCGTTCGGCCAACGACTATCCTGATTATGGTTTTTTAGAAAAAATAAGAGCTCTGCAACAAGCCAATTGGCATGTGTGGGCCAACTCTCTAAATGATTTAAAAGTAATGAACGCTCACCTGTACCGTAAAAATATGCCTTATAAAATTCAACACCTGCTTCGCATTCAGCTGTATCTAAAATTTTGTACTTCATAAAATTCCAAAAAAAATAAATTTTTATCAATCAAACGATATAACATAAGTATCAAAAATTAAATTATAAAAAGAAAAGCATAACTATTAAATTTTTACCGAAATTACAAATAGGATAAAGATTTCAAAGTAACAGCTAATGTTTAATTGTTTGACCCTGACTTACTGTAGAGATCTGACATATCAAAAAATAACCATTTATTTTTTCAATCAGCAGTGTGAGTAAGCCATTGAACAAAATAATATCCTATAATTGCCCCTAATATCTGAGCTGTGATGAAAACGGGGACTCCAAAGGGGGAAATTCCTGTAAAAGTATCGGAGAACTGTCTGGCGACAGTCACAGCTGGGTTTGCAAAACTTGTTGAAGAGGTAAACCAATATGCCGAAGCTATATATGAGCCGACCAAAACGGGTAAATTTAGCCTCGCAAATTCAATTCCAAGAAAGATTACCAAAACCAACCCAAAGGTTGCTAATATTTCAGATAAAAATTGAGAAAGATCATGGCGAGCTAAAGTAGAGATTGTTACTGGAGGCAATTCAAAAATAATATTAGCAACAATACATCCAAAAATTGCTCCACTTATTTGCATCATAACGTATGATGTTAATTCCGATAATGAAATTATTTTCTTGAGCCAGAATATGAGAGACACTACGGGGTTAAAGTGAGCGCCAGAAATTGGCGCAAAAATTGAAATTATTATGACTAAAGTTAGGCCAGTGGGTATTGCATTCCCTAATAATGTAATGCCATCATCGTTAGAAAGTTTGTCAGCCATAATTCCAGAGCCAACGACCGTTAAAACAAGAAAAAATGATCCAATAAACTCAGAAGCATACTTTTGGTTTCTCGAAAATTTCATACATAAATCCAATGCTTTTCGCTTTTGGATTTAATATGTGAATTTTCAAACTTTCAATATATTTTAGAGCAAAATTAGCAATTTATTGGGCTTTAAGAGCTTTTGATATTGAGCTCAGCTATCTGCTTATTAGCTTTGCTAAAGCTTTTTGGTAATAACTCAATACAACGAGCAATAATATCCGCTTCACTCATGCCGGCATCACTATACATTTCGGCCGGACTTGCTTGATCAATGAAACGATCTGGTAGGACCATACAGTCAATATTTACTCCTCTAAGCATCTGACCTGACTGCATCAAATGGTGAAGAACCAGACTACTAAATCCTCCAACCGATCCTTGCTCAACTGTAAGAATAGCGGAATGATCATTTACCAAGTCGTCAATTAAATTGGTATCAAGCGGTTTTGCAAAGCGAGCATCAGCAATCGTGACTGAAATTCCCTTATTCTTCAATGCAACAGCAGCTTCTTGTACAACGGACAGGTGTGCTCCGAAGGAGAGAATTGCAACATCTGAACCTTGTTGAATAATTCGACCTTTTCCTATTTCGAGCACTTCTCCACGCTTCGGCAACTCAACACCCAGCCCATTTCCTCTGGGATATCTAAAAGAAATTGGTCCTGCATCATATTCGGCAGCTGTTCGAACCATGTGCATTAATTCGGCTTCATCAGATGCAGCCATAACAACAAAGTTTGGTAAATTTGAAAGATAGGCAACGTCGAATGCGCCTGCATGTGTCGCTCCATCCGCTCCTACCAACCCTGCTCTATCAATGGCAAATCGCACAGGTAAATTTTGTAATGCCACGTCATGCACTATCTGATCGTAGCCTCTTTGTAAGAATGTTGAGTAAATGGCGCAAAATGGTTTGAGCCCACTTGCGGCCATACCAGCCGCAAAAGTTACACCGTGCTGTTCCGCTATTCCAACGTCAAAAACGCGCTTAGGAAAAACTTTGGCCATAGTATTAACACCAGTACCAGATGGCATTGCCGCAGTAACGGCAACGACCCTCGGGTCTGCTTCCGCCTCAATCGTAAGAGCTTGCCCGAATATTCCAGTATAGCTTGGAGCATTGGCAGGAGTCTTGGATTGAAGGCCAGTAGCTATGTCAAATTTTGATACTCCGTGATATTTATCGCTAGAGTTTTCAGCAGGCGCATAGCCACAGCCCTTTTTTGTGCAAACATGAATAAGCACTGGCCCGGTTGCTCGGGCTTTGGCGGCTCTTAGGACCGATAATAATTGAGGCATGTTATGACCATCAATTGGCCCCAAATAATCAAACCCCAATTCCTCAAACAAAGTAGCCTGTCCATGCATACCAGTTACAATTTGTCTGGCTCTCCGCGCTCCGTCACGCATCGCCCATGGTAAATGAACCTCAACTTCTTCTGCTAGTGATTTTAATTTATGGAACGCTGAATTACCATATAGTCCTGAAAGATAACTCGACATTGCGCCAACTGGCGGAGCAATCGACATTTCGTTATCATTTAAAATTACAAATAACCTCTTATTTTCTGCCCCAGCGTTATTCATTGCTTCATAGGCCATGCCGGCAGAAATTGACCCGTCACCTATAACAGCTATGCAGTCACCAACATTTTGTCCAAGCTCACGACCCATGGTGAATCCCAACGCCGCTGAGATGGACGTAGAACTATGTGCTGCTCCAAAAGGATCGTACTCACTCTCACTTCTTTTGGTAAAACCACTGACCCCATCCTTCTGTCTTAAGCCCATCATACGTTTTCTGCGTCCAGTAATAATTTTATGCGGATAGCACTGATGACCAACATCCCAGATTAGTTTATCACGAGGTGTTTTGAATATGGCATGTAAGGCAACTGTTAATTCCACGACACCAAGTGATGAACCCAAATGTCCACCAGTCTGAGAAACAACCTCAATAACTTCGTTTCTTAGCTCTTTAGCGACCTGATCTAAATCAGAGTCACTCATTGTTCGAAGTGCTTCCGGACTGGAAACTTTGTCCAAAATCGGCAGTTCAAATGGAAAAGACATTTTAGTATCCTTTTTTTATTTTAAAAGGCGTCGCACCTGTATTGGGCAAGTGCGACGCCAGTTTCCTGTAGCCAACAGGAAGGGAACCGGGGTGTGGAAACCCCGAATTTGACCTATGGGACAATAGGCCAAATCTGGCTTGCGAGATTGGCGCTTATCGACGTTTCTTTAAAAACTCGATACTTCCTTTGGAAGCTAAGCAATACCATCTCGTATCTCCATTTTCTTCGGACGTTTACTAAAAACGAGAACCGAAAGTTGTAATTCAGTCGCTACGGCCAAATGGACACACCATATGCCCGTAGCGTTATTTTTAGTTCACCTTGAACAAAACAATGGTTTAGCCACCAGCTGCTGCAGCTGCGGACTCAAACCAGTTGAAATGCTCCGTGCTTAGCAGAACAAGATGAATCATTGCTGCTAGCAAGAATAGGAAAACACCTTGTGCTACAAACACACGGCGTGGATCGAAAACGAGCCAGATTTTATAGAATTTAGCCATAAATCAATCCTTCCCTAGAATGCGAACCAGGGGCGGTAGATGTAAGTTGCTATATGAGCAATGATGCAAGCGGTTACGAATAACCACATCCCACTCAAATAAACAGAATGCAACTCCTGCGCCTGTTCGTCGGTTAGACCTGTAAAAGACAAGCCATTTTTATCAGCCATGACATTTCCTCCGGAAATAATTTGCTGACGCCACAGCACCCCTGCGGCCGGGTCCCTCTAAAAGCATTTGCTTCCTTCGGGGTCCTGTCCCACCGATACGGCAGAGCAGATATTGATCCTCAACCTTAAACATTAGGCTGAGAAAATTACGGGCGTGATCCGGTCAGCCTCAGCTCTTGAGCGAGCGATAGGGCCATCCACAAACACGGATTTTTTTTGGAATACTTCAACAACCCAACTTACAATTGAAAATGGGATTGCGAGTAAAAAAATTATACTAAAAAAGAGCACGAATTCGAAAGAGCGCCGCGGCTTGGCTCTATATTTTCGAGCGGATTGAGAAACATCTGTCATTGTACTAAGTTCCTTTATTCTGCATAGCACCTGAATCATCATGGGCTATTACCGTTTCTTTAGTCACACGGTCGTGACCGGCATTAAGGGTTGCTATTTCAACTGCATCTCTGAGTCTCTTAGCTGCCGAAATTCTTGTTAAGATTGGGTGAGTTGCTACTATTCTATCCAACTCAGCTTGCGCTTGTGCATCCCATTGCAAGTCTTTTCTTAAATTAGTTGGGGTACCCTCTGCTGCATCCATATCACTCGCCAAAGGCAGAATGTGGAATAGAGCATCAAATAAACCGTTGCACAATTCTTGAAGTACATATGTAGCACCAGCATAGCCCATCATCGGAGTTCCAGTAGCACGCCTTATCGCTGCACCCGGAAATGAAGCAGGGATAAATGCTGGTTGCGGTCCGTGACCACTCTTAAGTTCTGCTAAATACATCTTCTCATTTATTGAGCCAAAAACGATGAGAGGACGTTTTTGCTCCATTAGTGAGCGAACTTCCTGATTGTTTGTCTTTTTACCGCGCACTCGAGCGACCGAGAATGCGCAGGGGAAGCCCAAATCAGTTTCAAGATAATTGCGCAATCCCCGAGCATAAGTTTCATTAGCTACTATCCCAAAACTTGCAGTTCCAAAAAAGTCTTGAGTTACAGACCGCCATAAATCCCAAACTGGCTTTATGGTTGAATGCTTTTCTTGCTCAATAAAAGGCTCTGGATCTAAACCAAGTAACTCTCCAAGGGATCTAAGAAATTTCGTTGTGCTTTCAACACCAATTGGAGCCTGCAAATATGGCTTTCCTAGTAGTTCACACAAACCGCGACCAAATTCTCTATACATACAAACATTAACATCGGCATTTACGAGGCCTCGCATTTCAGCTAAGTGGGCACCCAGGGGCATTACCATATTTACTTCAGCACCAATTCCCGTAACCAAACGGCGAATTTCCTGCAGGTCACTCGGCATGTTAAAAGTTCCGTACATCGGTCCAAGAATGTTTACCCTGGGCTTGGAGCCTTCTTCACGTTTCTTTTCAGGAGGCATTCTGCCCTTGGTCATTCCAAATTCAGTGAATATCCAAGTCATGGCTCTATCCGCTGACTCCCATTGGTCTTCGTCTATTGTCCGTGGCAAAAACCTCTGAATATTAGTACCTTGCGGTGTTACACCACCACCAATCATTTCAGATATAGAGCCAGTAACAACAACAGCTGGAAGCGCCGGATCTAGAGACTCCCAAGCCCGTCTCATCGCGCCCTCTGTCCCATCACGGCCCAATTCTTCCTCACCTAAACCAGTGACGACAATTGGTAATTCATGAGGAGGAAGCCCATCCGTGTAGTGTAAAACAGATGTAACCGGCAAGTTTTCACATCCAACAGGACCATCTATAACGACCTGCAGCCCCTTAACGGCACAGAAAGCATAAACAGCGCCCCAATATCCTCCAGCACGATCATGATCCTGGATCAACATCAGATCATCTCCTGTGCTTTGGCGGCTTTGGCTGCCTTATCGAGTTTTTTCTGGTGTTGTGCGCGAAATTCTGGACGGAGATTAGGTGATCCTTCCCAGACACCAGATGTATCATCGGCACCTACGCCTTCAAAGAAACCCTTCAAATTTGCCATACGATCACGATTACCAATGGCAGTATTAATTACTTCAGCTAAACTTCCCGCACCAGCGACACCCATAAGTGGCCGAGCTGAGACTAAATTAGTGAAATATAGGCCGGGGCGCCCCTGCTCTTTCGCATGCTGCACCACTGGCGTTGTGCCGATGGCGAGGTCTGGTTCAAATGCATCAATTGCCGATAAATCATCTTCCAGAGAAGCTCTAAACTTTACTGCCACCCCTTTCTGACTGAGCCAAGCGGCGTCTACCTGAGACATTTCCGTTTTTGGACAAGCAGTCCCAACGTATGGCACCTCAGCACCACTTTCTATTAACAGTCTTGCAACCAATAACTCACTACCTTCATACCCTGATAGTGTAATGCGTCCCTTAATAGGAGTCTTCTCCAGGGCCTCTTTTATCGCTGGTAGAAACATATTCTGAGCTTGAGCTACTTGTTTCTGAGGTACGGAAAATATTTTTCCAACATTTGCGAGCCAATTTGCCGTTCCATCGTATCCGACTGGAGCACTACCGAAAGCCGGACGCCCTGCCGCATCGAATTCTCGTAAAGTTGCTGTATAAAATGGGTGTATCGCCGCGACAGCCTCACACTCCAGAGCGGCGTATAATTCTCTCCACTCACGGGCTGGTAAAACTGGACCAGCAGATAGGCCCATGGGGTCAAGCATTGCCCCAATTACCATTGGATCAGCTGGAAACATTTCACCGAGTATAGCTACACTTGGTCTGTCGTTTTTACCTGCTTTTGGCGCTTGAACGGGACCAGCTTCAACCTCTTGCCGCGCAAAATTAAGCATTGCACCGGCCAAGATATCTTTCGCCTCTGCATGAGTTGGAACACCGAAGCCAGGGACATCAATGCCAATAATGCGTACACCATTTATTTCATTTGGAAGGAGCCTTAGAGGAACTCCACTCGCAGTCGGTACACAAAGATTTGTAACAACAACAGCATCGTAATGATCTGGATCTGCCAGCTCGTGAACAGCATCTCTAATGTCTTCAAAAAGTTTTCCAGTTACTAAGGTTTCTGAATTGAAAGGAACGTATCCAACTGAACGCCTTGCGCCGTAGAAATGACTCACAAATGTAAGCCCATATACACAACAAGCCGATCCTGATAAAACAGTCGCCACCCGTCTCATTCTCAAACCTACCCTCAATGAGCCAAAAGCAGGACACATTGACTGAGGCTTATCGTGTGGGCCCATCGGATAGTCAGCTGCATATTTTTCTAAAATCTCAGAGTTTTGACTATTTTCTGCAGCCGTTTTCATGGTCGAGCCAGAGTGACAACCAAGCTGAGCATCAACCGGCGTCTCCAAAGCTCGATGTTCTGCGCTCGAGGCTTCTTCGGGATGCCCTCTTATTACTTCTGTATCTGAGGCTTTATCGTATTTTATTTCCTTGCTCATCTCATGCCTCGTCGTAAACGACCTCCAAAGACTTCTTCGGTTTCGCATGTTTCCCGCGCATATCAACGTCAGTGGCTGGCACGAGTACGACGTCTCCACCAGTATCTTTGCTATCAAAAAGATTAAGAAGCCCGTCTTGATCTAATGGTGTCGGCCGAACGGGAGGAGCTTCTCCAACTGCCTCAGCTAGCTGAGTAAACAAATCTCCCCACTGACCTTGCTTGGTCCCAACTATTTGATAATTTGCAGATTTTTTCCTTAAATCATCGTCTTGGGGTATTGCAGCTAAAATGGGAATTTTAACTTCTCGCGCGAAAGCAGCTGCTTCCCCGCTTCCATCATCTTTGTTTATAACCAGACCAGCAACTCCAACATTACCGCCTAATTTTCGAAAATATTCAACTGCCGAGCATACATTATTAGAAACATATAAGGACTGCAGATCATTTGAAGCGACCAATATAACCTTCTGCGCCATATCTCGCGCAATCGGTAGACCAAAACCTCCACAAACTACATCCCCGAGAAAGTCCAACAAAACGTAGTCGAAATCCCAATCATGGAACCCTAATTTTTCAAGTAACTCAAAACCGTGAATAATACCTCGACCACCACAGCCTCTACCAACCTCAGGGCCACCAAGTTCCATGGCAAAAACTCCACCACGCTTGAAACAGACGTCACCGATTTTTACTTCCTCACCGGCCAACTTCTTTTTTGTGGAAGTTTCTATGATCGTGGGGCAAGCCTTACCACCAAATAATAAGCTTGTAGTGTCAGATTTGGGATCACATCCTATTAGCAAAACCCTTTTACCCATTTCCGCCATCATGTGCGAAAGATTTGCTAATGTGAAAGACTTTCCGATGCCGCCTTTCCCATAAATAGCTATGATCTGTGTGTGTTTTGTGGGCTCAGAAGCCTCACTCTCAGATTGTATATCCGCAAGGTCCATATTCGCCTCATCTCTTAGTCTTTGCGAATAATCCTTTAGATTTGGGACATCATCTTTCATTTCATATTGCTCCAATCTAGCATCATTTTACTGCAATCGGCTGTTTCAAATGCTGTTCTATAGGCCCTATCTGCATTTTCCGCTGATGACCTATGAGTAATCAATCCATCCAATGAAAGAGCTCCGCTCTCAACCAACGCGCGAACTGCAACAAGATCCGAATGAGACCATTCAGCCGCAATTCTAATCTTAATTTCCTTCATAAAGGCAGGTGGAAAGGCAAAGTTGATTCTCTCGCTATAAAATCCTGCAAGCACTATTTCAGCACCTTTCTGACACTTCTGAATCCACTGATCTAAAATATCAGCCCGACCAGATGCGTCGAATACAGCGCGATAATTATTGCGTTTATCCACGTCTGGGTGGATAACCTCGTAACCAGTAGCTCCACTTCTCCGAGCTTCATCTATCTCCCAGACAGTAGGGGGCTCCCCACCAGCAGCAAGTGTAAGACGAGCTAACATCCGCCCTAGGACCCCATGACCTATAATAAGATCTGGCAACCTAACTTCCATTCCGGCAATTGCATGGCGAGCAGTTGCTGCAAGAGCAAAAAGAGCACCCTGCTCACCCAAACCTGGGTCAATTTTAATTGTTCTATCACAATGGGTTACAAGTAATCTTGCTGATCCCCCAAAGAGACCAAAGGCATCCTTAAATCCATTCGACCCGGGTACAAAAACATGATCACCAGGGGTGACTGTTGACCCTTTTTCTGCATGAACGACTTCACCAACTGCTTCATAACCGGGTACGAGAGGATATCCCATACCAGGGAAAGGTGGCATGGTGCCAGACCATAATAGACCCTCAGTGCCAGTTGAAATTCCAGAATGACTTACTTGAACAACGACATCGTTGTCAGCCGGCTCTTTTAAGCCAACGGACTGAATTGAAAGTTGCTTAGCACCCTCCAATAGAACTGCCGATGTCTCCATCCTCTAATCCTTACCATGCGATTGCGCTAAAGAGTCGCCATCTGAGTGTAAGTTTAACCTTACATTTTAAAGTGTCAATTTAATTTGACATTTTTTATTATTTAACTTTTGCGGGCCTCTATTACGGTAGTAATAAAAGGGCGTCTGGATTTATGAATTTTAATATCTACAAATCCTGCAGCTTTAATTAAGTCAGATACTTGGTTAGGAGATCGTGTCTTCCCGGTGCGCATAGCAAGTGTGTAGATAGCAAAATACACATCTCCCCATATTGATGGTCGATCAGGGCCAAGCATTGGCTCAGAAACTATCAAGCGACCACCTGAGCCGAGCGCACGATGGACTTTAGCAAGTAAGCTCTCAATTGTTTTATCACGATGATCATAAAGTATACGCACCAGAGAGATTACATCATATCCTTTAGGCAGCTCATCTTCCTTGAACGACCCAATAATACAAGTGTGCTCTGCATTCTCGGGATGCGAGCCTGGCAGATCAAAAACTGCTGCATCAACCTTCGGATAAGTTTTACTCAACTCACCCACAAAGGTGCCCTTACCGCCACCCACATCTAAGAAACGACACGTTGTTGGTATGTTGACAGAATTTAGCGTGTCAGCTGCGACCATGTACTGAGACTCGCTCATCAAATTACTGTACTGCTCCACCTCATTAGGACTTAGGTCCATACCACCACTAAAAACATAGGGCCAAAATTTTGAGAGATGCGTTTCCTCAACCCCCCTAAAAAAATCCAATGGGTTCAGCAAGTCTCTGTAAAGAATTTTATGGTGCTCAATGAGATCCACCACACCAGGCAAACCGATAATTACTGCCCCCTTGCGCGTTAAGCGATAACTACCCTTATTTTCTTTAACAAGCCCAATAGCCTCGCCGGCGCGGCATAAAATTTCGGTGCGCTCTATATCAAAACCCCAAAATGAAGATAACATAGCAGCAGTATATGGTTTTCTATCTAGTTTCTGTAGCGCTCCCGTTTGAATCCAAACAAAAAGAACCTGTGTCGCGACAAAGCCAGACATCAGCGCAAAGATATCTTCGCCCTCCCGCTTTGCTACGCCCGAAAGGATTGGTATCTTACCAATAATCCTATGAAATTTCTGATTTTTAAATAAATTATTTTTAGCCCTCATCCAAAAATGTGACTTAGGATCTTTGCTGAAACCACTTCCAGGACTATCAATTACCATAGTTTCACGCCACCGGCTTCATGTGTTCCTTCGGCAATAGGCGGTTTGACTGTAACTTTACCATCTCTGCAAGCTTTGCCTCACCTGGACAAGACGGAATAGATGCGATTGCCCCACCCAGTATATTTCTGAGTTTCTGCTTTGCACCATCAACACCATACGCACTAACGGCATTTGGCCGTTGGTTTACTAAATCTTGACCAGCAGGCTTACCAGTTTCGTCTTCCGAACACAGAACATCTAATAAATCATCAGCAACTTGAAATGCCTCTCCAATGCGAGCCCCTAACTCAAACCATGGCTCAGGATCATGACCTGCACTTGCCGCGCCCATCTGCGTTGCAGCTATGAACAATGCACCTGTTTTTGTTTGATGATAAGCAGACAAATCAACATTCGTTTCGGTTTCCCAGGCTTGCCCAGCGCAAATACCATTTGGAAATCCAGTATACTTAGAGAGTAACGAGATTAGTTTTGTAGCCCGTACTGGATCTTTTTCTGAGGCCTTTGCGATAACACCAAATGCATTAGCTATTAAGCTGTCTCCAACTAGTACGGCTGTAGGCTCTCCAAATTTATTATGTACAGACAGCTTCCCACGCCTCGTCTCTGCATTATCAAAACATGGCAAATCATCATGAACCAAACTGGCGCAATGAATCATCTCCAGTGCTGCCGCAGCAGCATCCGCTAGGCGGGGAATATCGTCACCACACGCCACAGCAACTGATAGCAGTATTGTTGGCCGAATTCTTGCACCGCCAGGAAATACAGAATACTGAATTGCCTCATCTAGAGTCTGTGGCACGGAGAATTTTTCGCCACCAACCCCAACAACACGCCTAATGGCGGCCTCAATTCTCTTATCCAGCACAGCAATACTCCGATTGTGACAACTATTATTTACATATGTGTAAATTATACTGGACATATTATCTATTCGAGTCAACAATTCAATTATGACCCTGCATCAAGTACCAGTAGCAAATAAGGACAAAGTCATAATAGTAGGGGCTGGTATAGGTGGCCTTGCATCATCACTTCGCCTATCGCACTTGGGCTATGATGTAGAAGTAATCGAAAGAGCCAACAGTGCTGGCGGCAAACTTAGAACAATTACAGGCTCTACAGGTGAGATCGATATAGGACCCACAGTTCTTACACTTTTACCAATTTTTCAAAAATTATTTAAATCAGTTGGTGAAGATATTTTTGAACATATTGACTTGGTAAGGCAAAAAATTATCGCTAGGCATTGGTGGCCTGATGGAACATCTTTAGACCTATATGACGACTTCGAGACATCAAGAGATGCCATAATGAAGTTTAGCGGATCCGGCTCTGCAATAGAATTTGAAAAATACTTTCACGACACAAGAGATTTATTCTCATGTTTTGACCTTCCAGTGATGCAAAATCCTAGACCATCAATGTTAGACATGAATCTTGCAGTTCTCTCTAATCCAAAAATTCTGTCTAAATTGCATCCACTTCGCACGCTAAGTAGTTTGCTTAATTATAAATTTCAAGATAAGCGCTTAAGACAATTATTTGGGCGATATGCAACATATGTTGGAGGTTCACCATTGGAATCCCCAGCTCTTCTCTCACTTGTTTGGCAAGCAGAAGCACAGGGAGTTTGGTCAATTAAGGGTGGAATGAGAAAACTTGCACGGGTGATAGAGCAGCTAGCCAAAGCTCGTGGCGCATCTTTTAATTACGGGACGGACATAAAAGAATTTAATACAAAAGACGATAGAGTAGTTTCCATTACTGATACTTTCGAGAAAAAATACGAAGCTGATAAATTTATCTTTAATGGAGATCCTCGAGCATTAGCATTGGGAAAACTTGGGCCGAACGTAAAAAAAGCTGCAGCGAAAGAAGCTACCGGAGAACGAAGTCTATCAGCATATGTTTGGGGCTTCGATGCTAAAGTTTCTGGCCCAGATCTAGTTCATCATAATGTATTTTTTTCAGATGTACCTAATTCAGAGTTTTACGAAATAAAACAGGGCAAAATGCCAATTGATCCATCCATTTATATTTGCGCTCAAGATCGAGGCAAGAATGCACCATACCCAAACACTGAACGGTTTGAAATAATTTTAAATGCTCCGCCCGTTTCAAAGCGAGAAGACACTTCAGAGGATTATGAAAAATGCAAAGAAATAACCTTCAAACGGCTGGAAATGTTTGGCCTGAACTTTCAGTCAAAGCTAAAAAGGGCGAACCTATCAACGCCTCACGACTTCGAGGAACTTTTTCCAGCATCGGACGGGTCACTCTACGGTCGGAGCCCTCACAGCCTACTAGCGACCTTGAAGCGCCCCAAATGCGTGACGCCCCTGCAAAACCTCTTTCTAGTGGGGGGCGGAGTACATCCCGGAGCAGGTGTTCCAATGGCAACGCTTTGCGCCCAGCTGGCGGTCGAGGAGATAACAAAGGGCCAAACTTCAATATCGACGTTCCCTCAAATGGATATGCATGGTGGTACGTTGACGGTATCGACCCGGTAAGTGGAAAAGCAATTTCAATTATTGCTTTTATTGGCTCAGTTTTCTCTCCTTGGTACAAATGGTCAGGAAGAAAAGTTCCACAGAATAACGTCTGTATAAATGTTGCAACTTACGGCCCTGGTGGTCGATTTACAATGACGGACCGAGGGAGTTCGGCTTTACAGCAATCTAAATCCAGTCTTACAGTTGGCCCTTCCTCCATGATTTGGGATGAGGTGGAGAAAAGTTTAGTAATATCTATTAATGAAATCAGTAGCTTACCTTTTGTATCACGTGTTAAAGGTACAATTATTGTTAAGCCAAAGTCAGTCACCGATGTAGAGTTACCTTTGACTTCTTCAGGCACCCATATTTGGAGGCCCTTCGCCCCAACGGCAGAAATTGAGGTAGACCTAAACATGTCAGGCTGGAAATGGTCAGGGCACGGCTATTTCGATGCAAATTTTGGCACTCGTGCACTTGAGCAAGATTTTAATTACTGGACATGGGGTCGATTTCCTATTTTTGGCGGGACAAAATGCTTCTACGATCTTGAGCTCAAAGATGGGAAGAAGGAAAGCTATGCCTTTAATTTCGATGCAGATGGAAAGGGGTCTTCGATTATAGACCCTCCTCCAATTAAAAAATTTAAACGGAGCCTTTGGGCTATTAAACGCAGCACTCGATGTGATAAATCTTCTGAACCGAGGCAGATTAAAAATATGTTAGATGCACCATTTTATAGCCGGTCTGCAGTTGAAACAACGCTTGACGGACAAAAAACTACAGGCGTCTTTGAAGCTCTGGACCTTCATCGATTCCGCAATCCTACGATTTTAGCAATGCTCGCCGTGCGCGTTCCTCGACGAAAGCGTTGGACATTTAAATAATTGTTTAATTCAGCCTAAATACAGCCATATTTAATGCAGCTGCAAAGGTTACCCAAGCTAAATACGGTAAGAACAGCAATCCGGATAAAACGGAATGCATCCAGAAAACATATGTACAAATTGCAACAGACAGAAATAAAAGAAGTATAATAATTAGACCCACTTTAATATTCTTTAATCCAAAAAATACTGGTGTCCACAAGGTATTGAGAGCTATTTGCAACGCCCATAAAGCCAACGCAGACCCAGCACTATCAATATTAGCCAAAGTTGCTCCACTGTAAGACATGCATAGGTAAAGAATTGGCCAAGCAACGGGAAAAATCCAGTTGGGCGGGGTCCATATTGGTTTATTTAATTCAGAGTACCATTGTCCTGGTGGGAACAGTGACCCTGTTAGACCTGCAGCCATACATGCGAATAAAAAAATTAGAAAATCTATCCAGAACATAACATTTTAAAATCCAGAAAATTGTATTTGCTATGTACCATACTGTTCGAGGTCTCTTTGACGCAACTGCTCCAAAATAGAAATAAAACGATCGCTCCAATTAGAACCATCAATCTTTTTTAATTCCGCTGCAGCAACAAGAAATTTCGTTTGTTCCAATGGGGGAGCATAAAGTGTAGCAGGGCCGGGCAGCAACAAACTAGCACTCGATTGCGCACAGGATAATAAAAGTAGACCTACCTTTTTTTTACGTGTTGTTTTAGCTCGATAACTGATACTGTTGTAACCATTTTTCCGGATTTCTTGCCCAATGGCAGCGTAAATATGACGTGCAGAAAACATGGCAGGCCGTACAGTTCTTGGCAAGCATACTATCCCTGATTCCGATCTTTGGTATAAAGTTTCTGCTTTTGATAATAAACGATGTGCCAATCCACGTATTTCTGGCGTTGGAGCAGGCGCCTCCAGAAATCGTTTAGGATTGACCCCAACTTCTTTCATCCAATTCAATGGAATATATAATCGCCCCTCCCGAGCATCTTCTCCTATATCGCGAGCAATATTGGTAAGTTGCATCGCAACCCCCA
>Ga0209433_10000197_pt1 | contig 18764 bp, 13 predicted proteins | sample METZYME_5_50m_FD_187552 | JGI IMG/M metagenome (GOLD analysis project Ga0209433, IMG submission 187552) | Marine microbial communities from oxygen minimum zone in mesopelagic equatorial Pacific - METZYME_5_50m (SPAdes) (version 2) | ecosystem: Environmental > Aquatic > Marine > Oceanic | place...
GGCTTCAGTTCATGTAAAACATTTGATATTGAGGTATGGATGCCGAGTCAAAATAAATACAGAGAAATCTCATCCTGCTCAAACTTTTCAGACTTTCAAGCTAGAAGGGCAAATATAAAATTTAAAAACGATGGAAAAAATAAATTTGTTCACACAATAAATGGTTCCGGCTTAGCAGTTGGAAGAACTTTGATTGCTTTAATTGAAAATAATTATGACGGGAAAAATAAAGTTATTATTCCAAAATCATTGGTTCCTTATTTTGGTTCAAAATTTTTGTTAGTTAACTAATGAAATTATTTTTAATATTTATTTATGCAATTTCACTGAACTTGTTTTCCCATGGCAAAGTTAATTCTATTGATGAATTTGAAGATATTGACAGATTAATAACTTTCCCAGACACAAAAAATTTTTTTGTAATAAGTTCTGATCTGCATACTCACTCAGCTTTTTCTGATGGTCATGTTTGGCCTAATCTCAGAACAGCCGAAGCACTCAGAGATGGTATAGATCTTTTAGCTATAACTGAACATTTAGAGCTTCAACCGCACAAAAATGATATTCCACACATAGATAGAAATAGAGCATATGAAATTGCAAGAGATTCTGCTGAAGGTGATGAACTAATTGTGATAAATGGCACTGAAATCACTAGAAAATTTCCTCCAGGTCACATTAATGCTGTTTTTGTTCAAGATGCAAATAAGCTAATTAATATTGATAGATCGAGACAACCGGAAGTTGACGAGTATATTGAAGGATTGCCAAAAGATCTTATTCAAGAATATATTGATGAACCATGGCTGAATGATGGAGTTCTTGCGGCATTATGGCCAATAGAAGAAACTTTAATGGAAGCAAAAAATCAAGAGGCTTTCGTATTTTGGAATCATCCAGCGTGGTCATCTGAAGAAGAATCATCTGATAAATTGCTCCATGAAATACATATAGATTTATTTAATCAAAACTTAATTCATGGAATAGAGGTTGTAAACGGTATATGGTTTTCAGATGAAGCATTTCAAATTGCTATTGATTATGATTTAACAATTATAGGGACTTCAGATGTTCATGGTTTAATCGATTGGGATTATTTACAAAGACCGAATGGACACAGATCAGTAACCTTAATACTTTCAGAAGATAAAACCGAAAAATCAATTAAAGATGCCTTGTTTAAAGGAAGAACTGTAGTTTGGTACAAAAACATTCTTATTGGAAAAAATGAAAATGTGCAAGAAATTATTGATGCAAGTTTATCAATAAAAAATGCTTATTTTAAAGGGAATACAAATGTTTTACTTGTTGAGATAGAAAATATTTCAGATGCAAATTTTCAATTGAGTGTTAACGATGGGCAATTAATTGAAAATAACCCAAATATCTTTTCAGTAGCGCCCCACGGTATAACGAAAATCGAAATTGGAAACAGTAAAAGTACAAAAGTTAATCTTGGTGTCGATGTATTAAATGCATATATTGCCCCAAACACTCATCCAAGCATTACTTTAAGCAATTAAGTTACAAAATTTGCCGCAATCTCGTTAATATTTAAAGAATATTTATATTTTCTATGTATATATTGTCTAATCTAGATTAGAATCTGAATAGTGAATAATTATTAACTCGAGAGGATACAATGAAAAAAATTCTACTAGCGTTTTTACCTTTAGTTTTACTTACAACAACTTTATCTGCGAACGTCGATACAACTGCTCGGATAAAGGGTACTGTTAATGTTGCAGGTGCTACGGTTGAGGCCGTTCATACACCTACAAATACAACAAAATCAGTTGTTAGTTCAGCATCAGGTAACTTTAATATTAACTTCCTTCCAATTGGCGGACCTTACATCATAAAAATATCGCGTGCTGGATATGAGACTCAAACAATCAATGTTGAGAATCTCACTGTGGCGAATCCAATAAAACTATCCGTTAATTTGATTTCAGATAACATTGATGAGGTTCAAGTAATTGCATCAAAAGTTAGCTCATCAAAAGTTAACAGTGGATCTGTATTATCAAGCGAAAGGATTGCCCAGATACCGACAATCACAAGAAATATTGCTGATTATCTTAAATTCGATCCAAGAGTTAGCATAAATGGTGCTAACGCAAGAAATTCTGAAATATCTGTACTTGGTAAGAATTCAAGATTAAATGACTTCACAATTGATGGCGTCAGTTTTAACGATGCTTTTGGGTTAAACGATAACGGTTTCGCAACTATGAAAAATCCAATTAGTATTGATTTTGTTGATGAAATTACAGTTGACATCACCCCATACGATGTATCCAAAGGTAATGCAACCGGTGGAACAATCACGGCTGTATCTAAAAGTGGTACCAACGAATTTCATGGTTCTGTTTACACAACTTCTAGAGATAAAGGTAATGTAGGTGATCTACCAAATGGTGAGGAATATTCAGACTTCCAAGAGGATGCTTTGGCCATCACTTTATCAGGCCCAATTATTAAAGATAAATTATTCTTCTTTTTAGGTTATGAAGAAAGTGAAGATGTTAGACCTAGTCTTTGGGGAACCTCAGATTCAAATGCTACAAATAAATGGGATACATCAAGTGCTACTATGGATGCTATTGCAAAACATATGTTAGATACATATGGATATACAGCAGGCTCATATAACAGTATTACTTTCCCAACAACACAAGAACAGTTGCTTGTTAAATTAAATGGAAACATTAATGATGATCACAGAGCTGAGTTGGTTTACCAGGTGACAGAAGATTCATATTATGCAAATTATGATAGTTCTGGCAGACCTACTTTTTCAAATAATTATTACGAAATACCACCAGAAACTGAAAGAGTGACAGTTAATATTTACTCAGATTGGACTGACAGATTTTCAACTAGAATTAGATTTAGTGATCGTTTCTTTGAGCAAGATGCTAATTCTGGAGACGGAGGATATGGTGGATTGATGCCTGAATTCCATATTTATGAAGGTGGCGACATTATTTATGTTGGTTCTGACAGATACAGAGGTCATAACTTAATTGAAGTTGATCAACAGTTAATGTCAATTAAAGGTAATCTTGATTTTGATAATCACTACATAACATTTGGTTATGAGACCGATTCATCATCTATTTATAACTCGTTTATCAATAGATACACTGGAGAGTTAAACTTTAGTGGCTTAGCAAACTTCTATGCTGGTAATTACAACAGGGTTGAGACTTTTGCAGTTTCTATTGATGCTGGAGGTCCGTACTCTTTGGTAAGAGATGATCCAGCTCTACCTGCGGCACGTTTTGATATAGACGAAACTATAATGTATCTTCAAGATGAGTGGCAAGTTAACGATAATTTGTCAGTAGCGTTTGGTGTCAGACATTATGACTTTGATATACCACAACAGGCATTATTAAATACTTCATACCAGTCAAAATTTGGTTTCAGAAATAATGCAACAGTAAGTTATAAAGTTACACAACCAAGATTCTCATTTGACATGGATGTTTCAGATTCTATGTTTGGAGATAGTAATAAAGTTGTTGCTGCTTCATTAACAGGTGGATATGGTTTATTCCACGGAAGATTACCTAAAGTATTTTTCAGTAATGGATTTGGAAGAAGTAGCGTAGATTCTTTTTATAGTAGATTTGGAAGAGGTGGACCAGACTCAGCATGTGCTGGACCAATTCCAAACTTAAATTCTGCTGCAGTCACAGGTGTAACTGATCCTAGGTTCTTCTGGTACAGAAGTAGTGCCTCAACCTGTGCTTTAAAAGGAGCATCTTCAAACTGGTATGGATTTACACATGGAACAGATCCGAACTTTGAAGGACCTCAAACATGGAGAGGTAATCTTAAGTTAGATATGTTAACTGCCAGTGGTTATGACATTTCAATTGAATATAACCGAGACAAAGTCAAAAAAGACGTTGACTTCAGAGATTATAGTTACGAAGTTGAAAGCGTTCTTGCCGATGGCCGTCCTGTAACTGACAGTAATGAAAATACATATATTACTAATACAAGCCAAGGTGGAGGTTATTCAATAACAACTGCTGTGCAGAAAGGCTTTGATAATGGACTTGAATTATATTTTGGTTATACAAATATGCATCAAGAGGATGTTGCTGCTATGACTTCAGCTCAACATAGTTCATCATATGGATATCAACCTAGAGGTTATGGTGAGCTTGTTCCTGCTGCAAGATCATCATTTATGAATGAACATAAGTTTGTTCTTGCTTTATCCTATACAACACAAATAATTGGTGATAACGATACAACTTTCTCACTATTAGGTATTAGAAAGTCAGGAGAGCCACATAGTATTACCTTTGACGGTGATTCATTTAATGGTCGAGGAAGAGACGGATATGACTTAGCATATATTCCAACAGGTGCTGATGATCCAAATGTAGTTTTCTCATCAGGTCAGGTTGCTCAAGATGTAATGAATTTTGTAAATTCAAAAGGCTGTATATCTAAGTATGCTGGTCAAATCATACCGAGAAATACTTGTGACAATCCATGGCAGGGTAGAATTGATTTAAGAATCACTCAAGAAATTGCTCTTGGTGATAAAGGTCATAAGTTAGTCGGTTATCTAGATGTTCAAAATCTATATAATTTACTATCTAACTCACATGGTTGGGCACAAGAAGTTAACTATAATGTCAGTAGAGCAATTATTGTTGATGGAGCTGATGACAGCGGAAGATATGAAATATCAGGGGTCGATACTGATGATAGTTATTTCTTCTCAACTGCTAATGGTCAATCAATGTGGCAAATCAACTTTGGTTTGGCATATAGGTTTTAGTCATTAAATATATTAAAAAGGGCGGTATATACTGCCCTTTTTTTTGCTAAAATCTAACATATGTCCAACAAAGTACCAGAACTTTCATTTAAAGATATAGAAAAAGGAGATTCCTTTTCTATAAATATACTAAAAGAAGCTCTTACTAATCATGGTTTTTTTTCAATTACTGATCATGGGTTATCTCAGGATTTAATTAATAAATGTTATAAATGTTCAAAAGAATTTTTTGATTTAGACACTGATACTAAATATCTTTATAGTTCTGTTGGTTCAAAGGGAGCAAGAGGTTATACACCCAAAGGCATTGAAACTGCTGTAGGTGAAAAAGTCGCAGATCAAAAAGAGTTTTGGCACCATGGACCGGTAGTTGATGAAACGTATGATAAAAACATACCTAAAAATTTATCCATAAAAGAGGTTCCAAATTTTAACGAAAATTTCGATGAGCTCTACTCAGAACTACATATAATTGGCTCAAGAGTGTTATCGGTTATCTCTTTATCATTAGGGCTAGGTAAAGATTATTTTTGGCCGTGGATTGAAAAAGGAAACTCATTATTAAGATCTATTCATTATCCGCCTGTTGATGGAGATGTTAATCCTCATAGAGCTAGAGCCCATACAGACATTAACTTGATAACTCTTCTTATTGGAGCAGAAGAAGGTGGACTTGAGGTTCTTAATAAAGATGGCTCATGGATTAAAGTTGAACCGAGCTCTAATGCAATTGTTTGTAACATAGGCGACATGATGCAATTGGTTACTGATAAAAATCTTGTAAGTACAACCCATAGAGTAATTCAAGATACAAAAGCTAAATCAAAGGCTAGATATAGCATCCCTTTCTTTCTTCATCCAGCACCCTCAGTAATGTTGAAATCTATTTTTAGAGATGATGATGAGGGTATTTCAGCTGATGAGTTTCTTGATGAAAGATTAAAAGCCATCAAGCTATACTAAATTATGGAATTTTCATACATTATTCAAATTTTTATTGGTTTTATTGGCCTAGTATTAATTGCAATACCTTTTTCCTCAAACAGAAAAATTATTAACTATAGACATATAATTTCTGCAATTTTGTTTCAATTATTTCTAGCCTTTATTCTTATAAAAGTTCCGGTAATTACAAATTTATTCTCCTATTTGGCAGACGCAGTTGCAGCTCTTCAAATAGCGACTGGCAAAGGAACAGAATTTGTATTTGGATATCTTGGTGGTGGAACTTTACCATTTGATTTAGCTCAGAAAGGTTCAGCTCTTATATTTGCATTTTCCATTCTTCCTTTCATTATTGTAATGTCATCTATTACGGCAGCATTATGGTATTGGGGAATTCTTCCCTTCATAGTCAATATATTTTCAAAAATTTGTCAAAGACTATTTAATATTGGAGGACCTATTGGTCTTGGTGCAGCAGCAAATGTTATAGTTGGGCAAGTTGAAGCTCCTTTACTAATAAGACCTTATCTCAGTAAATTATCAAATAAAGAACTTTTAATTTTAATGACAGCGGGCATGTCTACTGTTGCTGGCTCAATAATGGTTGCTCTTGTTAGCATGCTTCAATTGCAATTTAACGACTTAAATTTAATACAGCATTTTTTAACTGCATCAATATTATCTGTACCAGCTGCGATTTTATTTGCAAATATACTGATGCCTTCAAATGAAGTTACTGACTTTGAAGGTGATGAGACTCCAAAAATTTATGAAAATACCATGGATGCAATTACTAGAGGTACGAGAGATGGAACTGATATTGCAATAGGAGTTGGATCAATTCTAATAGTATTTATTGCCTTGGTTTATTTAGTCGATTCAATCCTTGGAATTTTTTCAATTGGTAACCAGGCTTTGTCTCTTCAAATGATTCTTGGATATATTTTTGCGCCAATAGCATGGCTTATGGGTATTCCTTGGGAAGAAGCAATAGTTTCAGGAAAGCTCCTAGGTATTAAAACAGCACTTAACGAATTTGTAGCCTATGCTGAGCTAGCAAATCTTCAAGATGGTCTGATATCTGATAAGAGTAAACTAATCACACTCTATGGATTATGTGGTTTTGCTAATTTTTCTTCAGTTGGAATCTTAGTATCAGGTATCAGCGCAATGTCACCAGAGAGAAAACCAGATTTAATTAAGGTTTCACTTAAAGCTCTAATAGGTGCGACGCTTGCCTCATGCATGACCGGTACCGTTATTGCATGTTTTGTTTAATTATTAATTACAATAAATAAATTTAAGTAAGAAGCAAAAAACAACCAAGTTATATATGGCAAATGCAGAAATGCTGCCAATTTATCTTTTTTTATAACAAGGAATATTATTTTAATATTTATAAATATTAATAACCATATATCAATTAGTGCTACTAACGGCAGATGGAAGGAAAAAAACAGCCATGACCATATGGCATTTAAAAATAATTGAAAATAAAATAAATTTTTAATAGTGTTATAAGCTCGCCAGATTGTAATGGCCATAAAAAAATATAAGATCGGCCAAACAATCCCAAAGACATATCCAGGAGGATTTAGATCAGACTTTACAAGTCCTTGATACCATGAATCAGTTCCAGTATTTGCTGAAGCAAGGCTACCAACTATTAATGTAAGCATAACCAAAGTGATTCCATTAATCTTTGGATTGACTTTAAGCACTATCTTTTTCTAAAAAATCTACTTATCGTATTTGCGATATTTCCAAAAAGATTTGAGCCTTTTGGCCTTGCTTCAATGTAGATGTAGAAACCAACAAAAGCTAAAGATAGAAGAAATACCCAGACCGCGTCATATTCACCCATTTTATATCTTCTCAACTATCATTGAGCATACTGAGTATCCTGCTCCAAAAGAGCAAATGATACCTTTTTCACCCTGTTTTAAATCATTATGAAGATTAAATGCAAACATTGATCCCGCACTAGCCAAATTTCCAAATTTCTGAATTGGAAGGGGTGCTAATGATTCATCAAAATCATCTGTATTTATAACCTTTGAAACAATCAAATTGACCATCCTTGAATTTGCTTGATGCAGCCAAAATTTTGAAATATCACCTGGCTTAATATTATTTGCTGTGAGTTGTGAAGAAATAAATTCTGCAACCATTGGGCAAACTTCCTTAAATACACTATTACCATTTTGATAAAATAATAAATCTTCAATTGATTTTTCATCGGATGCAGCTCTTACAAGGTAACTCCAATCACTTCTAATGTTATTTGAAAATTTTGTTACTAACTTTCTATCAATAATCTTAAAACAATTCCCAGATGTTTTTTCTTTGGATACGACTGTAGCAACACAGCCATCTCCAAAAATAAAGTGTATATCTCTTTTTGCATAGTTAACAAAAGGCGTGGAAATTTCCGGATTAATGACCAAAATTGTTTTTGCTAAACCTGAAGAAATATCACTGAATGCATTGTTAATTGCAAAAGTTGTTGAAGAACAGCCAACTAACATATCATAAGCATATCCTTCAATACCTAACTCATTTTGTATCTCAATAGCAACTGACGGATAATTTCTAGCAGCATGCGATGTCCCTAATATAACTCCATCTATTTCATCAGCAGAAACATTAGCTTGTTTCATTGCTTTTTTAGCAGCTTCAATTCCAGCAATTGCATGAATGGAAAGTCTTGATTCATCTTCGTGTTTCACAGATGGCATCATTTTCTCAATATCTAAAATATTTTTTTTATCAATAACATGTCTTGTTTTGATTCCAGAAGCTTTTTCAATAAATGCTGAGGAAGAATATTCCATTGGTACAACATCACCATTATCAATAGAATTTTTATTTTCTTCATTAAAGTTATCAACATAGGAATTAAACGAGGAAACTATTTCATCGTTTGTGATAACTTCATCTGGAAACCATATTCCAGTTCCTGCTATATGAATATCATTCATAATCGTTTAAATAATTATTATATGAGTTTATTATAAATTATGAACACAAACTCCACCAATAATGAAAATACTGTTTATAGGTATTTATCTAAAAGCACCTTGATTAAGGGTATTGTTCATATCAGTCATGGCATGGCAGAGCACATACCAAGGTATCAATGGTTGATAAATAAATTAAATAACGATGGTTATCATGTTATTGCTATTGATCATCTTGGGCATGGAAAAAGAATAAAAAATGGACTTAAGGGTTTTTTTGCTGAAAATGATGGATGGAACATAGTAGTCGATGACCTTATTTCTTTAGTAAACTCTGTGCATGATGAGTACCCTAATTTAAAACAATTTGTTTTAGGTCATAGTATGGGATCATGGATTGCTCTCAGCGCAGTTCAAAAAAATATAAGAATAGATGGTTTAATCTTATCTGGCTCATCTAAAGTACCTTCGTCTTTATTGCGCTTTCAAAAATCTTTACTAATGATTTTAATTCTTATATTCGGAAAAAAATCATATGGTAAGTATTTTGATGAAATGATTTTAGGGGCATATAACAAATTTTTTAGCCCCAATAGAACCACAAAAGATTGGATTTCTTCAGATAATTTAAATGTTGATGAATATATTAATGATCCGATGTGTGGATTCGTTGTTACTAATGGCTTGTGGCTTGATTTAGCTAACGGAATGATAGATGTTTTTGAATACAAAAAATATGCTGGGACTGATAAAGATCTTAGAGTTTTCTTAATTTCAGGTTCTAAAGATCCAGTTGGTCAAAATGGCAAAGGAGTTTCAAGTTTATATAAATTCTTAAAAGATATATTTCCGAACACCTCTATGGAGATTATAAAAAATGCTCGCCACGAAGTATTTAGCGAAAAAAACAAAAAAGATAATTATCAGAAATTAATAAGATTTATCTCTAGCTAATTAAATGGTTTTAATGATGTTAATAAATTCTTCGTTTAATTGCTGAGGATTTTCATAATATGGAAAATGTCCAACATCATCAAGCATTGTTATATCTTCTTCTTTAGCCATTTTTACCAAAACATTATCTGGATTAAATCTGGCAAGCTTGTCTTTTTCACTAAAAATAAATTTTATATTTTTTAATTTTTTTATCTGATCTTCACTTAATCTATATGAATTACATGACTTCAAATCAATTGAGCTTATTTCTTTTTCAGATTGATTAAATAATCTTTTTAGGGGGTATAGTTTAATTTCTCTTTCAGGATCTTCCTCTACTGTTTTAGTTCCATAGGGCGACTTTATAACTCCTTTTGAGCGTCCATAGAAACCTGAGCCCATTGTTCCAAATCCTTTTGTTTTAATTTCAGTTTTTGGATATTTATAAATTCCGTACTTCATTAAAAATTCAACTGCTTGATCAAGATTTCCTTTTGCATAGTCAAGTAACATATCTCCAACAAGAAATGGATATGCAATATTCATACATATGGTAGATTTGTGCTCACATTTAGTTGATAAATCCAATGCAACCAATCCACCCCAACTGTGTCCAACAAGAATGGGACTTTTAATTTTTAATATATTTAACACATTCACACAAAATTCTGAATGCTCTTCAATTGAATTTAAAATCGGACCAGATGTATAGCCGTGTCCTGGAAGATCGAAACCAAGGATATTGTAATCTGAGTGAATTGGCTTGAGATCAATCATAGATAAGATTCTATGATCCATGCCCGCACCAGGAATAAATACTATAGATGGTTTTTTAGAATCAAAAGTATTTTGTTCAAAAATATGAGCTCTATGATTTTCTAAACTTAATTGCATTTTTGATAATTGAAATTACTAAAAGAATGTTAATAAATATCAATGGTACAGAAAAAATGACTAAAAGCCACTTAAAAGATTCACCACCTCCAATGAACATGATTAATGCTGGTTGAATGACAAGCATCAGAGCAAAAAATAATCTTAAATTTCTTGATGGTTCATTTTTAAAGTTCTTCATGGCTGCTGTAGCTAAAATATAGGAAGAAGAATCATATGTTGTGCATAAAAATATTATAGATATCAAACCAAATATAATTAGTAATAAATTTCCATAATTTATAGATTGAATAGTTTGAACAACAATTGTTTCAAGCCCAATATTTTCAGATGCATACATCAAAGGTGAATTTAAAATATCGTTTTCAAAAAGATATATTGAAGTATTGCCTAAAATACCAATATGTAAAAAACATCCAAGTGATCCTATAAACAAAGATCCAAAAATAATTTCTCTTATAGATCTTCCATTAGAAACATTAACTATAAAAGTTCCTACTGCCGGAGCTAGAGCAAAGTACCATGCCCAATAAAAAACTGTCCAATCAAGACTATATTTAGAGGAATTAACACTAAAATCAATATAATTTGAAAACATATATCCTATTGGTTCTATAGTATTGGTTGCAATGTATTTTGTTGGCCCAATAATGAATATTAGTAAGAGAAATATTAAAACAAAAATAATATTAAAGTTGCTTAACCTTTTTATACCTTTTTGAATTCCAAGATAAACACTAGTTCCAAAAATCATCAGACATAAAATTAAAGCTGAAAAATCAAGAAAAATGTTTTTCTGAATTGAGAAGATTTCAGATATGACTGCCGAAATTAAAGGAAAAGACAAAGTTAACCCTACACCAGCGCCAGTTAGGATAGCCCCTATAAAAAGAAAATCTAGAATATTCCTAACAAAACCATTTTGATTATTAAGAAGTATTCCTGAAAAAGTAAGAGATGAATCAGGTTTATGCATAAGCGCAAAAGCAAATGCAATTGTCGGGAGGCAATATATTGCCCAGCCAGTAAGCCCCCAATGAAAAAGAGGATACGCTCTTGATAATAATAAATTCCCATCGTAATCATTTGAGACTTCGTCTAAAGGATTATTAAAATATGCCAACCATTCAACAGTTGACCAATAAAGTAATGCGGCTCCCATGCCGGTCGCAAACAGCATAGATGACCATGAAAAAAATGAAAATTTTGATTTATTTTCTAAATCTAGTCTCAATTTACCTAATGGTGATAAGGCTATGATTAACAAAAAAATAAAAATAAGAAAACTTATAATCAAATAATATCTTTCAAAATTTACAGCAAAAAAATCATAAATAGATTTCAGAGATTCAGCACTTCCTTTTATGTCAGTTAAAACATATGATGAAAGTGAAATTAAAAACAAAAATGTGATTGAAATTACTGATATGTTCCATAAAGGATTTATTTTTAATTTAAACATTTAAAACACTAGAATTTATCAACTAATGATAACAAATATTTATAACTATCCCGAGCTTATAAGAAAAGATAGGGATGAAGGACGCTTTTACATTGATTCAGATGAGAATCTTGTGCCTAGTGTCACAACTGTTCTAAATAACACCTCTAAAAAATCTGATTCAATTAAAGAATGGAGAAATAGAGTAGGGGAAGAAGAAGCAAATCGCATTACAAAACAGAGTACTGATATCGGAAGCATGGTTCATGAAGCTCTTGAAAATTACCTTTATGGAAAAGATTGGGAAAATTTCACAGACAACAACGACGGAACTATGGCAAAAAAAATAACACAAAAATTTATTGAAGTTGGCTTAAATTCTATTTCAGAAGTTTGGGGACTTGAAGTAGGGCTTATATTAGATGGCTTGTATGCTGGAACTGCTGATTGCATTGGAAAAATAAATGGAAAGTCAGCAATAATAGATTTTAAGACTGCAAGAAAGATGAAAAGGAGAGAATGGATCGAAGATTATTTTCTGCAATGTTGTGCATATGCAAACGCGCATAATGTCATGTTTGGCACTAATATAAATCATGCAACGATATTGATGGTAGATAGAGATTTAATTTTTAAAGAATTTACTTTGAATCCAGCAGAGTTTGATCACTTTACCAAGTTGTGGAAAAAAAGATTAATAGAGTTTCATAAAAGATATAACAAAAATATTACATGAAATTAAATATTCTAATTAGCGTATTAATTTTTCAGTTAAACTTGTTTAGCGATATTAGTTTTACTATCGATGAAACTAAAATAATTGGTCAAATTTCAAGTGACAAAAAAACTCAAAGCTTTTTGGGAGTTCCATTTGCGGAGCCTCCGATTGGGAATTTGCGTTGGAAAGAACCAATACCAAAAAAATACATTGAAAGTGAATTCTTGGCTCATAAATTTGCACCCGCATGCATGCAAGAGGAAAGAATTGTAGATTGGTATAAAGGTGTGGCTATCGGTTTTGGTGGGGATCCTGATTACATCTCAAAGCCAGATATTAGTGAAGACTGCTTATATTTGAATATTTGGAGACCAAATAATACTTCTGATTCATTGCCAGTCCACGTATTTATTCATGGAGGTGCAAATAAAGCTGGTTGGGCCTATGAACCAAACTATGTTGGTGATAAGTTAGCCTCAAAAGGAATTATTGCAATTACTATTTCATATAGGCTGGGTATTTTTGGTTTTTTTTCACATCCAGAATTATCTATGTCCAATTTTGGTTTGTTAGATTTAATATCTGCTTTGAAATGGATAAAACAAAATATTCATTTATTAGGAGGAGACCCAAATAATATTACAATTGCTGGCGAATCTGCCGGAGCTACAAATATTGAACACTTATTAGTATCTGAGCTGAGCAAAGGATTATTTCAAAAAGCAATACATCAAAGTGCAGGATGGTCAATATCATACGAGCTTGATAACGAATCTCCATCTGAAAATGCTATGAAATTAGCATTGCAACTATCAAACAATAGTTTACCTTTGACAATTGATGAATTGAGATCGGTCAAGCCGGAAAAAATTCTTACTACAGCAAATGAGATATTTAAACTGGGTTATTGGTCAGTTCTGGATAATCATAGTATCAAAAGACCTATTAAAGAGTACTTTGCTGAAGGCAATTTTCATAATGTAGATTTAATTATTGGCTCAAATGCAGACGAAGAACTTATGTACATTGATAATGAAAGTTTCAAAGAACTAATGGAAGAAAGAGAAGAGTGGGGTATATACAATAAAGTAATTGATTTTGAAGACTTATCAAATCATCTTGCAAATGATCTTGAAAGAATAAATTTTGTTTTGTCATCAATTAATTATGTTTGTCCTTCTTTCTACATTGCTGATAAAGTTTCATCTATAAAAACCAATAACGTTTGGTTTTATTCTTTTGATAAAGTAAGGTCTGGTAAAAAAGCTCAAGAAATGGGTGCCTATCATGGAGCAGAGTTGCCTTATATTTTTGATACTCATGACGCTTGGTTGCCAACATCCAATACTGACAAATATCTTACTGAAATGATTCAAAGTTCTTGGTTAAATTTTATGAAAACAGGCAATCCTAATTTTGACAAAGAAGTTTGGCCAAGACATAAACCCTCAAAATTCAAAGTTCTATCTATTGATAAAGAGGTGAAATCAAAAATTCATGACTCTAAAGAAGTTTGTCTTTCACTAAATATTTAAAATCGTTATTTTGTTTACAAAAATATCAATATTTTATATATTTGTATTAGTCATTTAATTGGGGAATTTTATGAATATATTTCATTTACAAAATGCACACAAAGCATTTAACACACTTACAAAAAAAACAATATATGCATCTTCTATGATTTTAGCAGCTGTTGCATCAGCTCAGGAAAATGATCAAGTTGAAGAAGTAATAGTTACGGCACAAAAAAAATCTGAGAACTTGCAAGACGTTCCTATCAGTGTAACTAATCTTTCATCTGATGATCTTGAAAGTTTAAATATCAGAGATTTTTACGATTATGTAAATCAATTACCTTCTGTTCAGGCAATTCAAAGAAGACCAGGTGACGGTACTCTTTTTATGAGAGGTATTTCTGATGGTGGATCAGGTAATAATCAGTCGTTACAAGGATCCTCTGTAGCAACATATCTTGATGAAACTCCTGTAACTATGATCTCAGATAACTTAGAAGTTCATATGTATGATATCGAACGAGTTGAGGCATTGGCTGGTCCTCAAGGAACTCTATATGGTGCAGCATCTCAGGCAGGTAACTTGAAGATCATAACAAAAAAACCAACAGATGAATTTGATTCTGGTTTTAATGTTGGCATTGAAAGAACAACTAATGGAAGTCCAAGCAACATGGTTGAGGGATTTGTAAATATCCCACTTACTAAAAATGCTGCAGTAAGAATAGTTGGTTATGAAGATAAAGATGGAGGTTATATTGACAATGTTCCCGATACATTAAGTTATCCATTATTTGGAAGTGTTACAAATGCAGATATGGTTGAAGAGGACTTCAATGAGTCTATTAAAGCAGGCTTTAGAGCAGCACTAAGAGTAAATCTTAGTGATTCTTGGTTACTCGATGCATCAGTTGTAGGACAAGAAATGGAGACTGATGGAATGTGGGATCACGATCCAGATAGGCTTGGAAACTATAAAATTGGTCGTTTTACAGATGATTATCAAGATGATGACTTTACAAGATTTGCATTAACAGTTGAGGGCGATCTTGGTTTCGCTGACCTAACATTTGCAACATCAAGCATGGAAAAAGATTTTGAATCAGTTTCAGACTATTCACATTACTCTCTTAGCTCAGCATATGTTGAAGCCTACTATACTTGTTACACATATTATTTTTATGCTTGTGTTGACCCAAGTATGAGTTTTGATAATGACTCTACCGTTGAAACAGACTCAACTGAAATTAGATTATCTTCAAAAGATAACGCTAAACTAAATTGGATAATTGGATCTTTTGTTGGTGAACTTGAAACTGACTACAACACAAGATGGAGAGTAAAAGATCTCCCAGCTGGTGCGACTGTTCCGACAAGTGAGAACGCTTACTATCAAACAGATCAGATCAGAGTAGATGAGGAGAAAGCAGTATTTGGAGAACTTTATTATCAAATTTCTGATAAGTTAAATTTAACTGTTGGACATAGAAAATTTGATTATGACTCTAAATTAAATGGTTTTGTTGGCACTATTTTTTATAACCCAAATCCAACTATGTCTGCAATAGGCGCTTTTGCAACTGATAGACCAGATAATATAGATGCAACTCTATCCGGAAGTGATAGCGTTACAAAAGTTAACTTATCTTATGATGTAAGTGATAAATCTATGGTATATGTTTCTAGATCAGAGGGGTATCGACCTGGAGGAACAAATAGATCTACTGAAGTTGGCGCTACTTATGATCCTGATTTTCTTACAATGACTGAGTTAGGTTTCAAGTCAATTGTTGCTGACGGAAGTCTAAGGCTAAACGGTGCTTTCTATTTATCTGAATGGGATGATATTCAACTTGGTTTCTATGATCCAGCAATCTCTTTATTGGCTCTGGTCGATAATGTTGGAAAAGCTGAAAGTGATGGTTTTGAAATTGATGTCAAATATATTGCAAATGATAAACTTTCAATTTCTGGCGGTCTTGCTAAGAACGATGCAGAACTTCGTGAAGATTATTTTCTTCAAGGAACTCTTACAGGAAAGAAAGGGCAAGATTTACCATTAACACCTGACTTAAAATATAATTTTACAGTCAGATATGAACCAAATGAAAATAGATCAATTCAATTCAACTATGTCTATGTTGACGAAATGTGGAATGAGCTAGATATTAATAGCAGAGTACTGCAAGATAGTTATGGCCTAGCAAATTTATCATTTTCATTTGATGTAAATGACAGTTCTTCTGTTCAACTTTACATTGATAATGTTTTTGATGAAGTGGCTGAACTATACATTAATAATCAAGATGTATTAACGCTTACTAGTGTAAATAGACCAATGACACTAGGATTAAAATACACATGGAATTTAAAAAAGTAAGATAACTATAATTAAAAGCCATATTATTTAGTATGGCTTTTTAACTAAAGTGAAAAAAAAAATTCCAAAGCAACTTTATGAAGCCTCTGTCCTAGTTGCATCTAATCAATTAAAAAAAGCTGAACCAATCTTAAAGGATTATTTAAAAGATAATCCTTTGGATGTTAATGCTATGAAATTATTAGCAGACATCGGTATTAAATTCAGAGCATATTTTGATGCTGGAAACCTTTTAACAAGAGCACTTGATCTTGAACCGAACTTTCATGCAGCAAGACTAAGCTACGCAAATCTTTTACATGCAAGGCAATTGCCATTTGAATCACTTAAGCAAATAGAAATATTGCTAGAAAATGATCCAAAAAATATTCATTATTTAACATTAAAAGCTGTTAATTATGCCTTAGCAAATCAACATGATGATGCAATCTATTTATTCGAATTGATTGAAAAAAAATTTCCAGGTAATAATCAATTATATCTTCATTATGGACACACGTTGAGGGCTGTTGGAAGAATTGAGGAAGCTATTAAGGCATATAAAAAATCAATAAAATTCGAGGTAAATTATGGTGAGGCATATTGGGCTCTTGCAAACCTAAAAACTTATGAATTTAGTGAATCAGATAAACAAAATATTAATAAACTTCTTCATAACAAAAATATTTTAGTAAAAGATTACTATCATCTTCTTTTTGCTTTGGGAAAGGCCGAGGAAGACAAAAAAAATTACAAAAAATCAATAGCTGCTTATATGAAAGGCAATCAAATAAAAAGTAATGAAGTGCAATGGAACATTGAAAACTTTCATAAAGAATGCAATGAAATAAAAGAATTCTTTACAAAAGAATTTTTTGAAAATAAGAAAGAATATGGATCAAAATTAGATGATGTAATTTTTGTGGTCGGCTTACCAAGATCGGGATCTACTTTAATTGAGCAAATCTTGTCTTCACATTCTTTGGTTGAAGGTACAACAGAACATCAAAATATCATTGCTCTTTCAAGAAAAATTTCAAAAAAAAGAAAAGCTTCAGATATATCTGAATATCCTCGTGCATTAGAAAAAATATCAAAAGAGGATATAAAACTTATGGGCGATCAATATTTAAACAATACATTAGATCAAAGAGTAACGGATAAGCCTTATTTTATTGATAAGATGCCTAATAATTTTATTCACATAGGCTTAATTCATCTTATATTACCTAAAGCAAAAATAATTGATGCAAGACGAAATCCAATGGATTGTTGCTTTAGTTGTTATAAACAATTATTTGGATCTGGACAGGGTTTTACTTATAGCTTAAATAGAATAGGAAATTATTACCTTGAATATATTTCATTAATGAATCATTGGGAAAAAGTTTTGCCTGGAGTAATCCATAGAGTAATTTATGAAGATATGATTAATGACACAGAAAATCAGATCAGAAAATTAATTGATTTTTGCAATCTTGAATTTGAAGATGGTTGTTTAGAATTTTACAAAAATAAACGTGCTGTAAGAACTCCAAGTTCAGAACAAGTAAGACAACCTATTTATAAAAAAGGAGTGGGTCAATGGAAGAATTATCAGGATTGGCTTTCTCCATTAAAACAAATTCTCGAAGAAAAATTGTAAGATGCCGTTGCGGAGCAACCATTTATCATATTAAAGTAGAACAAACTTATTGAAAGCTATGAGACAAATAATTGCCATTGGAGGGGGAGGATTCGGAAGGAAAATTACCGATCTTAAGATAGAAAAATACATTCTTAATCAATGTTCTAAAAATAACCCCAATATATGTTTTATCCCAACTGCAACTGGCGATGATCAAGAATATATTGATAGTTTTTATGAAGCCTTTAATTCACTCGGTTGTAAAACATCACATATCGATTTTTTTAAAAGGACAATAAACCTAGAAGATCATATAAATCATCAAGATATAATTTTCGTTGGTGGCGGCAATACAAAAAGTATGTTGGCAGTTTGGAGAGAGTGGGGACTTGATAAAATTTTATTAAATGCATATAACAATGGTGTGATCATGAGTGGTGTCAGTGCAGGCGCAATCTGTTGGTTTGAGAGAGGTATAACAGATTCTTGGAAAGATCATCAAGCTATTTTGCCTTGTCTTGGTTTTGTTAAGGGCGTATGTTGTCCCCACTATGATG
>Ga0209433_10000198_pt1 | contig 18681 bp, 19 predicted proteins | sample METZYME_5_50m_FD_187552 | JGI IMG/M metagenome (GOLD analysis project Ga0209433, IMG submission 187552) | Marine microbial communities from oxygen minimum zone in mesopelagic equatorial Pacific - METZYME_5_50m (SPAdes) (version 2) | ecosystem: Environmental > Aquatic > Marine > Oceanic | place...
ATCGTGTGAGGCTTACTTCCATGCATATGGGTTTCTTTTATTAAAATAAAGTTTTCTTTCTGATAAATACCATCAGGAAGATTGAGTGTGTTTGGATTATCAATAAATATAGAAAATTCTTTCTTTGCAGATCTATTTATGAACCTGTTTTGAAGGCTAGGGTCTAAATTAAAACCACTTGGCACCCATTGAGGCCTATAAGCAACGGGTACAATGTTTTTGAAATTATTAGGTGAATAATGTCTAGAGGCAAATTGAAGTATTTCATCATTCTCAATGTTCTCAAGAATTTGCTTTGCTTCAGCTGAAGCAATGCTTTGTTGTATTAAATTTGCAGCGTTGTTGGGTTGAGAGGAATTAAAAGCATTATTCAGCACAGAGTAACTGAGTAAAGCACCAACTGAGAAGATGGTAAGTGGCATAACAACTCTCTGTGAAAAATAAGCAAGAAGGTTTGTAAGTGAAGTGTTGGCAATTTGCTGTCTGTACCCTATTGGTTTCAGCTTTTGAGAAGCTTCACTAATCTCTATTAAGTTAAAATAAAGCTCTTTCAACTCGGGTTCTTTTTTCATGTCTGAGATAAGACAATTTACTTCGTCGGTGGATAGCTCTCCATCCACGAAAGCAGATATTCTGCTGAAATTATAATCTGATACTGGTTTCATAATCTATCTTTAAGGTTCTCCATTAAATACTGCCTAGCACGAAAAATTCTAGAACGAACAGTTCCTACAGGAACGCCTGTGATCTGTGCTATCTCTTCATAATTCTTTGTATCAACTTCACATAGAACATACGCTGTTCTTTGCTCTTCAGGTATTTCATCCAATAAATTTTTCACTGTCACATATAATTCTTTATTTTCCAGTGTATCTTCTATGTTAGATGAAGAAGAAAGAGTGCTCTCGAAAGACTCATCGAGCTGCATTTCTCTGGAAGAATTTATTTTAGTTATAGCTAAATTAAAACCAATTCTGTAAAGCCAGGTGTAAAAATTTGAATTTCCTTTGAAAGTATCAATTTTTTCCCACGCCCTTAAAAAAGCTTGTTGAACAATATCTTCAGTTTCATGATAATTTCTCAGAACTTTAAACAATGAATGATGAAGTCTTGTTTTAAATGTTGTGAACAATATTTCAAATGCGCTTTGATCGCCACCTTGTGATAGCTCAACTAATTGTGGAATATTGTTTTTTTTCATTTGCCCTTTTGATGTTTAATTTTCAAATAAGTTCAACTATTTGGCAAATTTTTTGAGGCTGGGAAATCTCTCTAAAAATTCATTTTTTCTCTTAAATATAATATCAAACATGTCTTGATCATTTAAATCTAATAATTCAATGAGTTCACTCTTCTGTTCAGCACTAAGTTCATTGAAGGATTCAAATATGTTTTTTACGAAATGAGTAGTTTCCTTCATCCCTCTTCTTGATTTAAAATTTAGTTTTTTAAATAGTAGATTTTCATCCATGTCTAATTATTACACCCTGCCAAGCTATAAGGTAATTTCCGTCAAAGGAGAGGATGCTGAAAAATTCCTACAAGGTCAAGTTTCTTGTGATTTAAGTCAATTAGCTGAATTTTACATTGGTTTATTTTGTGATGAGAAAGGTTATGTAATCACAAACGCAACTATTTTTAGAAATGAGAGTTTCGAGATTATTGTTAAGAATGATTTAGCTTTTGATTTTTTAAAAGAGTTAGAAAGATTTTCAAAGTTCTTTAAATGTGAAATATCAATTAGTGATAAAAAAATATACGGAGTTGAAAATAACGGAAAATTTTCAAAAATGATTGGAGAAAAACTAAATGAGATGACTGAAGCAGAGTGGAATATCAATACTTTAAAAAATTTCTGTTTTGATATTGATCAGGAGCACTCCAGAAAATTAAGAGTCAATGAAATTGGGTACAACTTTTCTGAGTACGTATCTTATGAAAAGGGCTGCTACAGGGGGCAAGAAATTATAGCTAGATTAACTTATCTTGGTAAAAAAAATAAAAAATGTGTCGTATTTAATGAGGACTATGATGAAATCCATAACGTGGACAATAGGAAAATAGGAAAGAAAATTTTTAGTATCAATACAAAAGAAACAAGGCTTTCACAATTTTTCGTGGAGGAAGCTAATTACTTTTCAAGTGGGAAAGAGATTAAGCCAATTGCCAATCAATGGGCCTAGAACCAAGCTCAATCAATTTTTCGTTTGCCTGTGAGAAATGTTTACAACCAAAGAAACCATTATGTGCTGATAGAGGGGATGGGTGCGCTGCTTCAAAAACAAAATTATCTCCACCAATTAATTCCTTTTTCTTTCTTGCATGACTGCCCCAAAGTAAAAAGATAATATTATTTTTAGATTGAACTTGTTTGATTACTTCGTCCGTAAATATTTCCCAACCAATTTTTGAGTGCGAGCCTGCTTCACCCTCAATAACAGTCAAAGAAGTATTCAATAGCAATACTCCTTGTTCTGCCCAGTAAGATAAGTCTCCAGAATAATTTTTGATACCGAGATCAGAATCTAATTCTTTAAATATATTGACCAAAGAAGGAGGAACCTTTCTATGTTTCTGAACTGAAAAAGCGAGGCCATTTGCTGTTGCAGGTGTGTGATAAGGGTCTTGACCAAGGATAACAATTTTAAGATTGTTTAGATTACATATTTCAAAAGCTTTAAAAAATAGTTTAGGTTCAGGGTGAATAATCTTGCCCGCTGAGTTATCTTCAATTAAACGTTTTTTTATGGACTGAAAGTAAGTCTTTTTAGTTTCTTGTTCAATAAAATTTTGCCAATTTTCGTACTGCATTACACAACCAAAATAACACATTTTTTTTATCCACAGAAACTGTGGATAACTTTGGGGAAAAGTGCCATCAAAATGAATGCACACTAGACAAAAGGACGCTTTCAAAGAATTGATCAAAAATTGAACAATCATAATTAGACCAGTAATAATGGGGTTTTCAGAGGCCTTCAACTCTTTGTTAAAAAAAAAGACCTACCTCAATCAGCTTTTATAGGGTGATGCTTATCTTTGTGAGAAAAGCAATACTTTTGAGAAAAAAAAACAGTGTTTTTTTAATAGCAAAGTCTTGCATTTGTAACACCTCTTATTTTCTCTAGCTCAGAGACGATTAACTCGTCAACTTCATCATCGGTATCAACAATATTGCAAGCTATAGTTCCCCTGCTTTTGTTTACAAATTCGGAAATATTAATTTTATTTTTAGCAAGAGACTCTGCAATTTTACTAATAATTCCAGGCTCGTTTTTGTTAGTAATGAAAATTCGATGCTTACTAAATTTTTCAGATAATATGTTTGGATAATTCACACTATTTACAATTTTCCCAAGTTTGAGGAAATCTGATAATTGATTACATGCCATTTCGGCACAATTAATTTCACTCTCCTTTGTGCTGGCTCCAAGATGAGGAAAGATCATTACATCTTTTTTAAGTGTTAATCTTTTCAGCAAATTTTTTGTTGGGAAATCAGTTACGTACTTATGAAGACTTCCTTCATCAAGAACATTTATGAGATCTTCTTCTTTTACAATGCCTCCCCTTGAAAAATTTATTAAAACTGAATTATTCTTCATGGCTTTTAACTTTCCAGTATTCATTAAACCTTTAGTGTTTTCATTTAAAGGTAAATGAAGGGAAACATAGTCTGCATCTTGTAAGGCCTCTTCCAGCGTATTGCATCTCTGCAAGCTGCTCGGTAGCCTCAAGGCGGTATCTACTGTCAAACCTGGATCAAAAGCTTTAACTCTCATCCCAAGTGACATAGCTTGCTCTGCGACCATCGAACCAATCGCACCCAGCCCAACGATCCCAAGCATTTTCCCATTTATTTCCTCTCCAACATACTGTTTTTTTAAAGACTCAATTTCTGAACTTAGTTCTGAGTCATTTTTATTTTCAACATTAATTGAATCGAGATTTTTGTTTCCAGAAACTAGATCGCGTTTAGAAAGAATTAGTGAGCATATAACCATTTCTTTTACTGCGTTGGCATTAGCACCTGGTGTATTGAATACAACCACCCCTTTTTCTGAACAAGTATTTACATCAATATTATTTGTTCCTGCTCCTGCTCTGGCTATTGCTTTGAGCTGTTTTGAGTAATTGAGGTCAGTGAGATCATAACTTCGAAGTACAATTCCAGCTGCATCATTTTTTTCATCCGTAAGCTCAAAATTTTCTTTTATAAGCAAATCAAGGCCTGTTTTTGCAATATTATTTAATACAAGTATTTTCATTTTAGGAATGTAAAAGAATACACATTTACATCCCTTAATAAAACGCATTTCTAAAAAAAAACAACAATTTATCCATAAGTTATCAACAGAAAAATAACAGCATATAGTGGTGGGTTTTGAAAATAACACAAGATATTGTGTTGAAATGCTTGAATGTCGTCACCATCTATAGAAAAATACCTTTAGCGATGGAACAACAAGTAACAGAAAACAAAAAAGAAGAGACAAAAGATATCTCACCAAATCTAGTCATGACTCCAGGCAAAATGAGAGTCATCAAGAGGAACGGAAAAGTAGTTTCTTTTGAAGACGAAAAAATAAAAGTAGCAATTATGAAGGCCTTCCTTGCAGTTGAAGGAGGCTCAGCCGCCGGATCATCCAGGATACATGAAGAAGTCGACCAAATGGCTCAAGATATAATTAAAGTATTTCAAAGAAGAATGCCATCAGGCGGCACAATCCATATTGAAGAGATACAAGATCAAGTAGAACTGCAATTAATGAGAAATGAACATCATAAGGTTGCAAGGACCTACGTTCTCTATAGAGAAGCAAGAAAGAATGAAAGAGTTGAAGAGAAGGAAGAGCAAACAATTGAGAAAAGTGTCGAGGAAATAATTGATGCTGCAGTAAAAAAAGCCTGCATAGATCTTGATAATGTAGATGAGGCGATGCTCGCTTCTGAGATTAAAAATGCAACATATGAAGGAATTTCAGAAAAAGATTTGGCTGACAGTATGCTAATGACAGCTAGGACTTTAGTTGAGAAAGAGCCAAACTATTCTTTTGTTACTGCTCGATTGCTACTGAATAACATGGAAAACGAAGTTTGTAACTTTTTAAATATTGATCTTGAAAGAACTAAGGATCGTGCATTGATGTACCAAGAAGCTTTAGTAAAGACAATTGATAAAGGCATTGAATTAGACTTTTTGAATGAAGAGCTAAAAACATTTGATCTTGAAAAACTTGGAAAAGCGATTGAGCCACATAGAGACCTCCAATTCACTTACCTCGGATTACAGACCCTTTATGACCGTTATTTCATAACTTCAGAAGAAATAAGGTACGAATTACCACAGGTATTTTTTATGAGAGTTGCTATGGGTCTTGCAATGAATGAGGAGAACAAAAATGAAAAAGCCCAAGAGTTTTATTTGCTCCTATCAAGCTTTGATTACATGAGCTCTACTCCCACCCTGTTCAACTCAGGGACGAAGAGACCTCAACTTTCATCATGTTATCTAACAACAGTTCCAGATGATTTATCAGGTATTTATGGTGCTATCAGAGATAATGCATTGCTTTCAAAGTGGGCTGGCGGTTTAGGCAATGATTGGACAAATGTAAGGGCACTAGGATCAAGAATTAAAGGAACCAATGGAAAAAGCCAAGGCATAGTGCCTTTCTTAAAAGTTTCAAATGATACTGCTGTAGCAGTTAATCAGGGTGGAAAGAGAAAGGGAGCGTTTTGTGCTTATCTAGAATGTTGGCATATGGATGTTGAAGAATTCTTAGATCTTAGAAAAAATACCGGTGACGACAGACGCAGAACACACGATATGAATACAGCCAACTGGATACCTGATTTATTCATGAAGCGTCTAGAAAAGGGAGAGAAATGGACATTGTTTTCCCCATCAGATACACCAGAACTTCATGACATCTATGGAAAAGAATTTGAGGCAAAATACGAAGAATATGAGAAAAAGGCTGAAGCTGGTGAAATTAAACACTACAAGACTATTGAAGCAAAAGATTTATGGAGAAAGATTCTTTCTATGCTTTTTGAAACAGGACACCCTTGGGTTACTTTCAAAGATCCATGCAATATAAGATCACCACAAGGGCACGTGGGGACAGTACATTCTTCAAACCTATGTACTGAAATTACTTTGAATACAAATGAAGAAGAAATCGCGGTGTGTAATCTTGGTAGCATTAACCTTCCACAACATATTGAAGATGGGAAGATTAATATCGAGCAACTTAAAGGCACTGTAAAAACTGCTATTAGAATGCTCGACAATGTAATTGATATTAATTATTATCCTGTTCCGCAAGCTGAGAACTCCAATAAAAAGCATAGACCAATTGGATTAGGACTTATGGGTTTCCAAGATGCTCTTTATAAGCTTGGTATTTCTTATAACTCGGATGAAGCTGTCGATTTTGCTGATAAATCCATGGAACTAATTAGCTATTTTGCTATCGAGGCTTCTTCTGAACTAGCAAAGGAGAGAGGAGTATATGAGACATACAAGGGTTCGCTTTGGGACAATGGAATATTCCCTATTGATTCTATTGAACTTCTTGCAGAAGAAAGAGGTCGTGAATTCATAGATCAGAATACTGATAAGTGTCTAGACTGGGATAAATTGAAAGAGCTGGTAAGCAAACAAGGCATAAGAAATTCAAATGTAATGGCTATCGCTCCGACTGCAACTATCGCAAATATAACAGGCGTTTCACAGTCAATAGAGCCCACCTATCAGAATCTTTTTGTGAAATCTAATCTTTCAGGTGAGTTTACGGTTGTAAATCCTTATTTGATTGAAGAATTGAAAAAAGAAAATTTGTGGGACGAAGTTATGCTCAGCGATCTGAAATATTTTGAAGGTTCATTAAAACAGATTAATAGAATACCAGAACACATAAAAGATAAATTTAAAACTGCTTTTGAAGTGGAACCTAGATTTATTGTTGAAGCAGCTAGTCGAAGACAGAAATGGATAGATCAAGCGCAATCTCTAAACTTATATATAGCTAATGTAGATGGGAAAAAATTAGATATAACTTACAGAATGGCGTGGTTCAAAGGCCTTAAGACAACTTATTACTTAAGATCAATGGGCGCCACAGCTACAGAAAAATCAACAGTGGAGAGGAGTAACTTAAATGCTGTGCAATCCAATCAAGAGGTCCAAGCTGCTTCGCAAGCACCAAGTGCTTGTAGTATTTTGGATCCGGATTGTGAGGCTTGCCAATAACGGAGGAATATTATGTTAAGTTGGGAAGATTATTATAAAGACGAAGCTCCGGTTAAAAAGGAAGAAACTAAAAGTCCTGAACCGAGAGTTGCGGAAGTTGCTGAGCCAGAAAAGCCAGTGGAACCAAAAGTTCCTACTGAGCCAGTACAAACTGAGGCAGTAGAAACTGAGGAAATCGTTACTGAAGATATGAATTCAGAAGCGATGCAAAATATAGAAAATTACACAACAATGAAAGAGCCAACAGAAGCAGAGCTTGAAAAAGTTCGTGCAAGAATGGCAAATGCTCTTGAAGGTAGGGTGCAAGTTGGGCAAAAAGCCATGATTAATTCAAAGGCAGATCTCAACCAACTTGTTCCCTTTAAATATAAGTGGGCTTGGGAGAAATATCTTGATGGAACAGCGAATCATTGGATGCCGCAAGAGATCAATATGACAGCCGACATAGCATTATGGAAATCTGAAGATGGTTTAACAGATGATGAGAGAACTATAGTAAAAAGAAGTTTGGGTTTCTTTTCCACTGCTGACTCACTTGTAGCAAATAATGTGGTTCTAGCTGTTTATAAACATATTACTAACCCAGAGTGTCGACAATACTTGCTAAGACAAGCATTCGAAGAAGCAATTCATACGCATGCTTATCAATATTGTGTGGAGTCACTAGGTATGGATGAAGGTGAGATATTTAACATGTATAGAGAAGTTCCTTGCGTAGAAGCTAAAGCTGCTTGGGGTCTAAAATATACACAAGCATTGGAGGATCCAAATTTTGAAACAGGCACACCTGAGAAAGACAAGCTCTTTTTATCTAACTTAATTGCATTCTATTGTGTCTTAGAGGGAATGTTCTTTTATTGCGGCTTCTCACAAATATTATCCATGGGAAGAAGAAATAAAATGACCGGAGTTTCTGAGCAGTTTCAATACATTATGAGAGATGAATCAATGCATGTGAACTTTGGTATTGACGTAATTAATTCGATTATCAACGAAAATCCAAGTCTATGGGATGAGGAAATGAGACAAAGAGCCTTTGATATGATTGTTGAGGGCACCCAGCTTGAGATCGATTATGCAAGAGATACTATGCCGAGAGGTGTTTTAGGCATGAATGCTAAGACAATGGAAGAGTATTTAAAATATGTCTGCAACAGAAGATTAACTCAAATCAACTTGCCTGAAGCTTATCCTGGTGCCGACAATCCGTTTCCTTGGATGTCAGAAATCATGGATCTTAGAAAAGAGAAGAACTTCTTTGAGACAAGAGTTATCGAATACCAAGTTGGCGGTTCTTTAAAATTCGACGACTAAATTTTTGCACTGCCGTAGATCTGCAGCTATTGGTGGTGCTCTTAAAAAAGGCTCTTAACGAGCCTTTTTTTTATGTAAGATTAACCTTCAGATTTACTAATTGTTTCTAGATGCTTAAGAGCGACATCACCACCTTGAAATGGGCGTTTTGCATCTGCAGTATCAATAACTTCTGACCAATGCTCTGCTACAGCCTCAGCTGTAAAGTTTTCGTCAGTGCCAAAGTATTTGCCCATTGTTTCCATTACGTAAGTATTTGCGACCACGCCCCCTCCAACTTCGAGAATTTCACCATTAGGCGCAGAATCACTAGCGAGAAAAACCACTGCAGGGATAATTAATCGTGGATCTAATTTTTCTTTAAATTCAGGTGGAAATAAATGCTCAGTCATTCGTGTTGTTGCAGTTGGAGCAACAGAATTTGTGTGTATATTATATTTTGCACCCTCGAGTTTAAGAGTATTCATCAAACCAACTACTCCCATCTTTGCTGCCCCATAGTTTGTTTGGCCAAAATTACCAAATAAACCAGAAGACGAACTAGTCATGATTATTCTTCCGTATTCTTGTTCTTTCATGATTGGAAAGACTGAATGAGCACATAATGCTGAACCCATTAAATGGACATTCACTACTGTTACAAAGTCAGACCACTCCATTTTTGCAAATGATTTATCTCTCAAGATACCTGCGTTATTTACTAGAATATCTACCCTGCCCCATTTTTCCATGACACTCTGGACCATTGATTTCACATCATCTTCAGAACAAACATTTGCTCCATTAGCCATTGCCTCTCCACCATTATCTTGAATTTCCTGAACTACTGATTCAGCTGCAGTCAAAGATCCTCCAGACCCATCTACAGAACCTCCAAGGTCATTCACTACGACCTTTGCTCCTCTCTTTGCAAGTTCTAATGCATATCCTTTTCCAATGCCGCCACCTGAGCCGGTAACTATTGCAACTTTTCCTTCAAAATCTAATGACATTTTCTGACTCCTTAAAAATAAACTGTTAGAGTGTAAATTCTAATGGAAATCAGAGACAAGTAAACATAGAATAAAGATAATTTTTCGTGATATGAAGGTAGTTATAACAGGTGCAGCAGGACAAATAGCCTATTCTCTTGTTCCTTTCCTTTGTGAACTTGGAATATTTAATTCAACAGAAAAACTTGATCTTTCTCTTGTTGAAATACCTCAGGCTATGGATAGGTTAGATGGCTTTGTGAAAGAGCTTGAAGATTCGGCTTACCCTACAGTTAATTCAATTACTACTTTCGATAATATGGATGATGCTGCAGTTGATGCAGATTGGTGCCTTTTAGTGGGTTCAATACCCAGAGGAATCGTGCTCAATGGAAAGGAAATTAAGGAAAGAGCTGATTTATTACAAATTAATGGAGGCATTTTTACTAATCAAGGTAAAGCAATAGGCCAACATGCAAAAAACAGTTGTAAAATTTTAGTTGTAGGAAATCCAGCAAATACAAATGCTTTGATAGGTTCTGTAAATGCCAATAATCCAGAACAATTATGGATGGCAATGACAATGCTTGATGCAACAAGAGCAAAAGCTCAGCTATCTGCCAAGACTAAATGTCATGTAGATGAAATTTATAGACTTGCTGTATTCGGTAATCATAGTCCTACGATGTTTCCAGACCTTGAGAATACTATTATCAACGGACAATCAGCTTATAAAATTATTAATGATCATAATTGGGTAGAAAATGTTTTTCTACCAAGAATCCAACAGAGAGGAGCAGAAATAATTAAAGCTAGAGGAGCATCATCAGCTTCCTCAGCCGCAAGAGCAGCATGTGATACTGTTAAAGCTGTGGAACACAAAACCCGATCAGGTGATGTGTTTAATGCGGCTGTACTGAGTGATGGAGCTTACGGAATGCCTGAAGGCATTTTTTCAGGCTTTCCTCTAATTTCAAATGGTAAAGGCTCTGTAGAAATTGTTCGTGATTACAATCTTAGTGATTTTGCGAAAGCAGGTTTAGAAAAAACTGCTAGTGAATTGCTTGAAGAAAGAGATTTGGTTAAAGAATTACTCTAAACACCAGCCAGATAAAGATATCTTATTATTTTCACTTGGTCTGTTATGATCGTAAACTTGCCAACTTAGATTTCCTTTTTCATCGTAATATTTTGCTGTCCCATGTATTTTTCCCTGAAGAATTGGATAAGTGGCTTTGACAACCCCATTAGGGTACCAAGTTATAATCTCGCCATTTAGAACACCATTTTTATAAAATGACTGTTTTCCTATTTGCCCATTCAAGTACCATTTTTGATACAAGCCTTCCCTCACGCCATCTTTTTGCACAAATCTTTCTTTAAGTTCTCCAGATTTGTAAAAAGTTTCAATACTTTCAGCATTCAGAAATGAGACTATGAATAAGAGCATAACCAACCTAGTCATTATTTCCTCCTTGACCTCCACCGCCAATCCCGATTGGTTCTCCTTTAATACAACCATATATGTAAGGAAAATCTTCAGTAGCATGATAATGGTATTCATATCCATGTGGGTTTTCATGACTATGTCCATTACATTCATCCAGATAAATTTCTAGGTTATCTTTTTCAACGTATTCATATGCGTCAAAGGCATATCTTTGTGGATTCTGGCCATCTATCAATTCAAAACTACTCTGTGGAGATACCAGATTTACTCCATCATTATTTGCGTATTCATATTCATTAAAAATTGGAAATCCATCAGGACCAAAACCTAAAATCAAAGATATATGTAAAACTTCTGGCTGTGGATCAGTTGCTGGATTAGCAGTTAAGCCATTCGGATTGAAGCACCGGGTATTGAATGCATGGTTATGGTAAGCAAACGCAGTATGGCCACCACAATCATCTAGAATATTGTTATAAACAGGATCACCATATGCTTGATTTGCGGGTTGACCACCTTCAGTAGGACCAAATATAAATAAACCAGTGTTAGTAAAACCCATATAACCAAGAATAACTGGCCCATTTGCACCAATATTTGTGGGTTCTCTAGACGAGTCAATTGAAGGTTCCAAAGGCACCACCCATTCTTCATCTCTTTCCACCAAATCATTAGGTGTCATCGGTATAAAACTATAATGAGGAACAGAATTTGAATTGACTTTCAAATTTCCGTTAGAACAACTAACTTGTAATCTTGGCATCATATTGTATTGATCTCCAGGTCCAGGAGCTTGGCTAACATCTAAGAATGCCTCTTTTATGTGAGAAGGACAATTTTCATCCATTTCATATACACCAGAAGGTGCAGGTGTTGGTGCAGGTGTTGGTGCAGGTGTTGGTGCTGGTGTTGGTGCTGGTGCTGGGCTTATTGCGGCTGAGGCATCACTACTTCCACCACCACAGGCACTTAATATTAATATTGAGAAAACTGTAATTAGATTTCTCAGATTCATTATTTTAAAGTAGGAAAAAGAACTACATCCCTTATAGAGCTTTTGTTAGTAGCCAACATTACTAGCCTATCAATACCTAACCCAACTCCAGTTGCAGGAGGCATTCCATGCTTCAAAGCATTAATGTAGTCATCATCGTACAACATTGCCTCTTCATCTCCCGAGTCTTTTTGCTTTACTTGTTGTTTAAATCTTTCTTCCTGATCTGTAGGATCATTTAGTTCACAAAAGAAGTTTGCAAACTCTCTTCCTGCAATAAATAGCTCAATCCTATCTGTATAATCTTGATCATCATCTTTTCTTCTTGAAAGTGGAGAAACTTCATAAGGATAGTCTTTTACGAATATTGGATTCCACAGTTCTTTCTCAACATGCTCTTCAAATAGTTCAAGGAGAACCTTGCCCCAGCCCCATTCTTTTTTGATTTTCATACCTTTATGCTTTGCTGCTTTAAATATTTGTTCCTCAGTATCTAAACTCATTTCTATTTGTTCTTGTACTAGATCTTTTAGGGATTTTATTTCGAAGTCTTTTGAGAAATCTAATTCCTTATCCTCATAAGTTATCAGCAGTGAATCATTCACAGCTGCAATACTATCTTGTACTAGTTTTTGAACAAATTGACTGGTTTTTTCAAGTGTTCCATATGCCTCATAAAACTCAAGCATCGTGAACTCTGGATTATGTATAGTAGAGATTCCTTCGTTTCTAAAATTACGATTTATTTCAAAAACCCTATCAAAACCACCTACCAAAAGCCTCTTCAAATATAGTTCTGGCGCAATTCTAAGAAATAACTCTTTATCAAGAGCATTGTGATGTGTTTTGAAAGGTTTAGCGTTTGCACCTCCAGGAATTGGATGCATCATCGGTGTTTCAACTTCCAGAAAGCCTGCCTCCTCTAAATTTTTTCGTATTGATTGAACTATTTTATTTCTTTTAATAAATATATCTCTTGATTCTTTGTTGCTCATTAAATCGACATACCTTTGTCGATATATTGTTTCAATGTCTGTGAGACCAGCATGTTTTTCTGGCATTGGATTTAAAGATTTTGTGAGTAATTTAAAATCTTTAACTTCAATCGTAAGCTCATCAGTTTTTGTTCTGAATAAGACTCCTTCGATACCGATAATATCTCCAAGGTCGAGATCTTTGATTTCTTCAAGTTTTTTATCAAGATTATTTTTTGAGAAATATGCTTGGATGCGACCAGATGAGTCTTCGATAGTCATAAAAACAACCTTACCCATTTCTCGTTTAAGTACTATTCTTCCAGCATTACAGGCAGACTCATTTTTTTTCTCTAATGATTCTTTAGATAGTGCTCCAAATTTTTCAATCAAATGAGATATTTGATATTTTTTTTCAAAGTCATTTGGAAAATTAAAGCCTTCAGAACGAAGTTTCTGCAATTTAATCTCCCTATCTTTCTGCACCTTAGATAGATCTTTAATATCCATTTTTTAAACTTTCCTTAATGAAGTTATTAATTTTACCATCTAATACTGATTGAGTATTTGTTTCTTCGTGCTTTGTTCTAATATCCTTTATTCGAGATTGGTCTAATACATATGAACGTATTTGATTTCCCCAGCCAATGTCTGTTTTTGAATCCTCAATTTTTTGAATTTCCTCTTCTTTCTTTTGCATTTCTAATTCATATAGACGTGATTTGAGCTGCTTTATTGCTCTATCTTTGTTTTGGTGTTGTGATCTTTGAGATTGACATTGCACCACGAGACCTGTTGGCTCATGAGTTAATCGTACAGCTGAATCAGTTTTATTTACATGTTGGCCACCAGCGCCAGATGCTCTATAGGTGTCAATCCGAACTTTTGACATATCTAAATCAATTTCTATATCATCATCTATCTCTGGTGAAACAAAAACAGCAGCGAAAGATGTATGTCTTCGATTACCAGAATCAAACGGAGATTTTCTTACAAGTCTATGAATACCTGTCTCTGTTCTTAACCACCCATATGCATATTGACCACTTATGTGAATGCTTGCACTTTTTATTCCAGCAACATCGCCAACAGAATACTCCTCAACCCTTACTTTAAAATTCATATCCTCTGCCCATCTTGTATACATTCGATATAGCATTTCTGCCCAATCCTGTGCCTCTGTTCCACCTGACCCTGACTGAATGTCCAGAAAAGCATTATTTGAATCTGTTTCTCTGGAAAAATATTTTTTTGTTTCAAGTGAGTCAATCTCTGCATTAAGTTCACTTAATGCATCACTCTGTTTTTCTAATTCATCAAGCTCACCCAATTCAACAGATATTGATATTAGATCACCTATATCATTGATTTGATTTTGTATGCTTTGAAACTCAGATAGCTTTTGTTCTGTAATTGTTTTTTCTTTATTCAGTTCGTTTAGTTTTTTATGATCTTGCCAATTATCTGGTTCTTGCAACTTTTTATTTAAGTCAATTAGTTTACTTTCAAGACTATCTGGGTCAAAGAAACTCCCTGAGATCCTGAACTCTCTCAGAGGTTTTATTAAGTAGTAGGTTTAATTCTGCTTTATCCATTGTTTAATATTTTAATTAATTCTGATGCAGGAATGTACCCTGAAAGCTTAGTGCCGTCTTCTAGAATCAAAGCTGGTGTGCCGGTAATTCCGATAAGAGCCCCTTTTCTGTAGTGCTCTTCTACTGGATTTGTGCAAACCTCATTTTTAACAGATTTTCCTTTTTTTAGAGCGGTAAGCGCCAACTTTCTATCTTCATTACACCAAACTTTTTCCATTTCATCAGCAATATTGCTTTCTAAACCATCCCTTGGAAAAGCAAGGTATTTTACAGTTATTCCAAGTTCTAAATATTCATCAATTTCACTATGAAAAAGCCTACAGTAACTACATGAAACATCTGTGAACACAAATAATTCATGTTTAACTTCTTTTGATTGAAATTTTATAGTCTCATCTTCTGATATAGAGCTCATGACTTGAGTTATAAATTTCTTTTGGTACTGATCATTCATGCTAGATATGTTTGAATCGCCAATTTCAATCACCTCGCCAGCAATAACATATTTGAAATCCTTAGATACATAAAGAATCTGATTATTCGCAACATTAACTACATAGAAATTTGGTATTTTTGACTCTTCATAAAAATTTATATTTATTCCAGATGGTAGTATTTTTGAAATTTTATTCTGTATGTTATCTGCCGCAGAAGCGTAGAAAACTAAAATAAATAAAAAAAAGTAAGTATTCTTCATTATCCTCTCGGGTGGTGTTTTTTATGTATATTTTGTATCTCAGTTTGAGCTATATGGGTATAGATTTGTGTTGTTGCTAAATCTGAGTGGCCTAATAATAGTTGTACTGACCTTAGGTCGGCTCCATTATTTAACATGTGTGTTGCAAAAGCGTGCCTTAGCGTGTGAGGATGTACATCTTTATTTATATTTACCCTTTTTAGGTATGCTTTTATTCTGTGCCAAAAACTATGTCTTGAGATTTGTTTTCCATGCGTAGATAAAAAAAGATTATTGTGGTCTTTACCTTTATTAAGAATTTCTCTTGCTTCTTTGATGTATATTTTAATAAATTTAATAGCATCATCTGTCAGAGGGATCATTCTTTCCTTACCACCTTTACCTATAACTTGTACCGAGCCTCTAACTAAATCTATGTTATGCATATTTAAACTTATAAGTTCGCTGATTCTCATTCCAGTTGCATAAAGAGCGTACAACATAGCCTTATCTCTAAGTTCAATTGGCCTTTTTTCATTAGGTGCATCTAAAATCAATTGAGTTTCTTCTACCGTTAGTGTTGTTGGCAAGAAAAGGCCTGATTTTGGAGCGTCAATATTGCTCATTGGGTTTAATTTAAGATGATCTACAGAAATCAAATATTTATAAAAGCTTTTTAGTGATGAAATATTTCTGGATATAGTTTTAGAGGAAAATCCCTGATCTAAAAGCATGCTCAGAAAAGAAAGTATTAAAAAATGATCAGCATTTAGTACTGTTTTATTATTTTTTTCTAAAAAGTTTCTAAATTTTTGAAGGTCATTTTTATATGAAGAAAGTGTATTCTGAGATAGGTTTTTCTCAAGCCATAAAGAATCCAGAAAGGTCTCTATTAATAATTTTGATTCTGATTGCACTAACTAATTTTTTCTTTAATCCTAGCAGATTTTCCGGATCTTTCACGAATGTAGTACAACTTTGATTGTCTTACCAAACCTCTTCTTTTGACGGTGATTGAGTCTATTAAAGGACTATGGGTTTGAAATGTTCTTTCAACCCCAACACCATTTGATATTTTTCTGACTATGAAAGATGAGTTAATCCCTCTATTTTTTTTGCTAATTACCAAACCTTCAAAAGCCTGCAATCTTGTTCTTTGTCCTTCTGTAACTTTTACTTTTACCACAACAGTATCACCTGTTCGGAACTCTGGATGCTCCTTCAATTGGTCTTTTTCAATCTTTTCAATAGCTTTTTTAGTCATTTTCGCTTGTTAGGTAGTCTTCGTATTGACGTAATAATATCATTTCTTTTTCTGAAAGTTGCAATTGTTTAAATAAATCAGGGCGTTTTTCTCTAGTTACCCATAAACTATTAGCTAATTTCCACTCATTGACTTTTTTGTGGTCCCCTGACAAAAGAATATCAGGCACTTTTTTCCCTTTGTAATCACTTGGTCGGGTATAAGTATGTCCCTTTAACCTACCTTCGCTATGGCTGTCTTTGTTGACTGAATCTTTATTGCCTATTACATCATCAAGATTTCTTAAAATTGCATCGATTACTACTGAGGCTGCAATCTCACCTCCGCTTAAAATATAATCACCAATTGATATTTCTTCATCAACATAGCTGTCAATAAATCTTTGATCTATTCCCTCATATCTTCCACATACAAAAGTTAAGTCTTTAAATTCTGAAAGATTAGCAGCTTTTTTCTGGTTAAAAACCTTACCTTGAGGCGATAAATATATTACATGTCCAGGTGATTGGATTGTATTTAAACTCTCCACTAATGGCTCAATGCCGATAACCATTCCTTCTCCGCCTCCATATGGGGCATCATCAACACTGCCATAATCATTTTTGGAAAATTGTTTTAAATTAATGAGGTTTAATTCTGCAATTTTGTGTCTTAAAGCTTTTCCTGTAAGTCCTTTAAAGGAGGACTCTACTAATTCTGGAAATAAGGATATTACATTTATATTCATAGTATCTAATCTATGCTTTTTTTGTGTGCTCAATCAAGAGAGTTGGAACATTATTCGTATGAGACTTTACAGTTGCAACTAATGTATCTTCTTTTACTCCTGGCTTAATGTCTGAAATTTCAATATTGTTCTCTTCAAGCCTCTCTTTTGCTAAATTAATATCACTTACTCCCCATGCTAAACCCCATAATGAATCAGTCGGTGAAACAATGTCATTGATTTCTTCAATAACTTCAATTGTTGTTTTATTTAACCTAAAAAATAAAATTCTCTTTTTCCAGGCTTCAACAAATTTATCAAGAGCTAATCTTATTCCAAATATATCTCTATATATCTGAATAAAACCATCAGCATCATTAGTTTTAATTACAACTTGCTCTAATTTGTTAATAGCACTTTTATTTCGCTCTAAAAGTGGTAGTGCGCCTGATTTGTGCTCCACAACGAAAGAGAATAAACCTCGAGTCAATTCATGTGGTAAAAATTGTAATAACCACTCCCTGTGTTCATTTTGTTCATTAATTCCTTCGCCAGCAGATATTTCTGATAAAAAATACCCATTATTAGTAATATTCTCTCTGAATAAATTCATATCTTTTGTACCCAAAACCAAACCTGCTAAACCTTCTCCATTATCTTTAATGGATTGATTTACTAATTCGGCACCTATTCCTGTTCCAGTTGCTGCAAGTAATTCAAAATATGTATTTTCAAAGTTAAAAAGTATATTTGAGGTTCCCAATTCTTTATGAAAACCCCTCCAAACTGGATCGATCCCAAAGATCTTTATATAGTTTTGTTCAGCTGACTCTAAGTCTTCGACAAAGATGATTATATGGTCAACATTATGAATCATAGTTACTTGAGATGGATCTTATTCCCAATTTACGTTTAAGGTATTTTCTTTTATTTCAAATTCTCTAAGGAACTCATCCTCTAATGGAATGATAACGTCCTCTTCATGCGTTTTGATAAATATAAGATCAGAAGCTCCATGATTCTCTAGCTTATATATCTTGCCAAGTAACACAGAATCTTGATTGATAACTTTGCATCCAATTAAGTCATTCCAATAGATAGCATCTTTGTCTTGGCGCATTTCAACTCTAGAAATAAAAATTTCTTTATTTACAAAGTCTTTTACATCATCAATGGAATTAATATCATCAATTTTTCCAATGAATGGTTTTGAACTGTTTATAAATCTAAGTTTTAGTGAAGATCCATCTTCAAAGAAAAATTTTGAATAGGTCAGTATATTTTCTAAAGGGTCGCAATAAGAAATTACTTTTATCTCCCCTTTTAAGCCGTGGGTTTTACCAAATTTTGCAACTGGAATAATATCGATGTTACTTATCTTTCTTTTCTTCTGACTCAGTTTCTTCGGTCGATGCTTCTTCTGCTGGTGCTTCTTCAACTGGAGCATCTTCTGCTACTTCTGCTTCTGCTGGTGCTTCT
>Ga0209433_10000200_pt1 | contig 18506 bp, 14 predicted proteins | sample METZYME_5_50m_FD_187552 | JGI IMG/M metagenome (GOLD analysis project Ga0209433, IMG submission 187552) | Marine microbial communities from oxygen minimum zone in mesopelagic equatorial Pacific - METZYME_5_50m (SPAdes) (version 2) | ecosystem: Environmental > Aquatic > Marine > Oceanic | place...
AACACCCATTCCTATAGGCATTACATGGTTTCTGTAAGCTGTAATCATCCTATCTTTTTCAATATTCATTACATGAAGAGCACCCGCAAGAATAGCCTCTTGACCGTTATATAAATGTAGAAATCCTCTAACCTTTTGTTGAATGTAAACTGCAGCCAGCTTATCCTCAAACTTTCTCCAAAAAAGCATGTCTTCATACCACTTCAAATAAGTCTCTTTTGTGATAGGCTTCATCTAAGTGTAAAGATAATTGAAATTTTCCATAAAAATGGTATTAGAAATCAAGAAGAAAAATGATTAAGAATAAGTTTTTTATTGAAAATTAAAGCCCAATGAAAGTCTTATAGTATTTTCTAATGGACTTATTACATCTGACGTAGAAATGAGGTATGACAAGTCAATATTAAGATTTCTAGATGTATTAAAACCAGTTCCAATAGTTATAAATTTTCTAGATCCTTTGAGCTCATGTTCACTAAAATAACCAGATCTGAGAAAAAAAGATTGATTGAATGAATACTCAAAACCCAAACTGTATGTAAGCTCCTTAAACTCCTCAGCTATACCGTCAGGAGCATCACCAAATGATTTAAAAATACCCTGAAGAAAACCAATATCCGGCTGTCTGTAAGCCACAATATTTCCGTTTGAGTTAAAAACTTCAACACTCGGTGATGGAACCAATAATTTATTAATTTCTAATGTAACTGCTAGAGAATTATTACTGTCAAAAATAAATTCAAATCCTGAGCCCAAACGAAGATTAGTGGGTATAAAACTCTCAGTACCATTGTTTAGCTTAGAATACTTCATTTTGGGTCCAATGTTGGAAATATTAAAGCCAGCTCTAATAACACCATCAAAATTTCTATAAGATTTTGTATCCGATTCAAAGTAACCTGAAATATCAACTGCAAAAGAACTAGCAGCCTCTGTCTCAGAATCAAATGTTTGTAATTTTACGTCTGAAAGCAAAAACCTACCAGCAACAGACAAAGCAAAATTTTCACTTAGCTTTAATGAGTATGCAGCATCTAAAGTAAACTCATTAGGATTTTCAATAATTGGAATGTCGAGTGGATTTTGTAAAATATCAATATCTCCTAAACTAAAATATTTTAAACTGGCACTCCAAGAAGATCTTTCGTCAACTTTCTTGTAGTAAGATATATTAGCTAAAAAAATATCATTAACCAGCTTACTGAGATATGGTGTATAACTAAAAGCCAGACCAGAGGAGGATTCCGAAAAAACGTATTTGGATGGATTCCAATGTTGTGAAAAATTGTCCATGGAAGTTGCTACACCTTGCTCGCCAATACCTGCAGCCCTGGCATCAGATGCAATCATTAAAAAAGGTACAGCAGTTGTAATTACCCTGCGTTCCTGAGAGTTAATTGAATTACTAATTAACATAAGAATAATTAATAATTGATATCTCATTTTAGCCATTTAAAAATTTTGAAAGTAAATATATGAACTAATGACATAACAATGCTTTTTAGGCATGTTTATTGATTATTTTATTGAAAAACATCTAAACTTCATATATTTACAATCAATTTATGAAAAAAACTACCCTGTTCATTTTCTTATTTTCACTTATTTTCATTGTTTCTTGTAATAAAAATAGTTACAAGTCAGGCAAAAATATTTCCCAGGCAACAGGATGGAAGATTAATTCTTCAGATGGTGGTTTCAAATTAAATAGTAAATATAAGGGACAAATAAATGCTCCAGGAATGATCTTTATTCAGGGAGGAACTTTCGTTAAAGGTAATACAAAGGATAATGTCATGCATGATTGGAATAATACTCCAACTCAACAATATGTTAGGTCTTTTTTCCTTGATGAAACCGAAGTTACAAACGCAATGTATGTTGAGTATTTATTTTGGCTCAAAAATATGTATGCAGGAGATGATGAGCTTATCAACATATACAAAGCTGCTCTTCCTGATACATTAGTTTGGAGAAATCCTCTCGGGTTTAATGAGGATATGGTTAATAATTATCTCCGACACCCAGCTTTTCAAAATCACCCTGTTGTAGGTGTAAGCTGGAAACAAGCCACAAATTATGCAAAATGGAGAACTCAACGAGTTAATGTTAGAGTGTTAGCTGAAAAGGGTTATTTGAACAGGGATTCTATACTTAATCCAAAATCAAAACTAAATTTTAACACCACTCGCTACTTATTAGATCCCGAAAATTCATTAGGTGAAAATATTGATGAGTTGATTGGCGAACGAGCTAAATCTGAGGAGGAAGGTTATAGTTTTGCAGGTATTGAAGATGGTATTTTATTACCAGCTTACAGGCTTCCTACTGAAACCGAATGGGAATATGCTGCACTAGGTATGGACGAATTAAGAAATGCTAACTTATACCGCGGTAAAAAGAAGTTTCCTTGGGAAGGGGAATATACTAGATCTCAAAGAAAAAAGACATTAGGAGATCAATTGGCCAATTACAAGTTAGGAAAAGGTGATTATGGTGGTATTGCTGGCTGGTCTGAAACTGGATCAGGTATTACTACATCTGTTAGATCCTATCCACCAAATAGTTTTGGACTTTATGGTATGGGTGGTAACGTTGCAGAGTGGGTAGCTGATGTATATCGACCTATTATTGATGAAGATGCTAATGATTTTAATTACTACAGAGGAAATCTTTATACAAAACCCGTAATTGATGAGTCGGGAAAAGTAACAGCTGTCACTAAAGACAATCTTTCAGAACAATTTGAAAGACTTCCCAACGGAAGAATTAATTTCAAAAATTTACCTGGCGAGTTAGTTCAAGTAAACTTAGATTCAATTGACCTGATAAGAACAAACTACTCGAGATCTGACAACCGTGACTTTAGGGATGGTGATTCAGAATCTTCTAGATTTTTTTACATGGGTCAAGATCAAACAAAACAAATGTACAATGCTCCATCAAATGATCAGTCGGATCCAAGTGATTTCAGGTCTTCCCTAATCAGTAATGATTCGAGAGTTTACAAAGGTGGATCATGGCTTGATAGATCTTACTACCTAGATCCAGCTCAAAGAAGATTTTTCCCTGAATATATGACAACCAATTACATTGGTTTTAGGTGTGCTATGTCTTATTTGGGTGAATCTAGAAATGTTTCCAAGCCTAAAAAGAGATAAATTCATTCATAATTCTATTAATTGTATTCTCATTATCTTTAGGTAATGAATATCGAAGCCTTATATCAAAGTTTTTTAGAATGTAATTCAAAGGTCGATATTGATTCAAGAAGTATAACAAAAGGATCTATGTTTTTTGGAATCAAAGGTGAAAACTTTGATGGAAATAAATTTGCTAAAGAAGCTTTACGAAAAGGTGCAAAAATTGCCATTATAGACTCTATTGATCTAGCAAATAAATATAGAGACAATGTAATTATTGTTGAGGACTCCCTAAAAACTTTACAAGATTTAGCCTTATTTCATAGACGTAATATAAAATCTAAAATCATTGCAATTACGGGCAGTAATGGGAAAACAACATCAAAGGAATTAATAAGTTCTGTTTTAAGTTCAACATTTAAAACTATATCAACACATGGCAATCTAAATAATCACATTGGAGTACCACTGAGCTTATTGACAATTAAAGAAGATACCGAATTTTCAGTAATTGAGATGGGTGCAAATAATTTTGGTGAAATTGATTTTCTAAGCAAAATAACAGAACCTGACTTTGGTTATATAACTAATTTTGGAAAAGCTCATTTGGAAGGTTTCAAAAATATTGAAGGTGTTATAAAAGGAAAGACTGAACTTTACAATTGGTTAATTAATAATGGTAAAACCCTGATACTAAACTTTGATGATTCACAACAACGTAAATTTAAATTATCAAATAATTTTTCTTTCAGTTCGACATCAGAATCTTCTTATAAATTTCAAATTATTGATGATGATAATGTTGTAGTTGAATGTAATGGTGTCACTTATGAGTCTAATTTATATGGTAATTATAATTTCTCGAATGTTTGTGCTGCTATTTCAATTGGATTAGAGTTTGGAATTGATTCTAGGTTGATTCAAAACAAACTCATGAATTATTCATCAAATAATAACAGATCAGAATTAATAATTTTCAACAATAAGAATGTTATACTTGATGCATATAATGCAAATCCAAGCAGTGTTGAGTTAGCAATTAAATCATTTGTAAGAAAAGATGGAACAAAAGCAATAATTCTTGGTGATATGTTTGAATTAGGAGAAAGCTCGCTGAATGAACATAAAAAAATTATAGAATTATCTGAAAACTATAAAATTGATAAACGTATTTTTATTGGTCATGAGTTTTTTAATTTAAAAAACAATCACATCAACAATCTTTTTTTTAAATCAAAAGAAGATTTATATAAAGAAGTTGGAACTTTAGATTATAAAAATATACTCATTAAAGGATCAAGAGGAATGGAAATGGAACAAATATTAAAAAACAATATAATATGAAAATTATATTCAGATTAACACTGGTTTTATTTTTTTTAAGCTGCGAAACAGGCTTAGAAAAATGGAAATCATATGACCAGAGGGCAGAGATTTCAAAGAATAGTCTAAATGAAAATAAAAAGCTTCAATACAAAAGAATACAATCAATATCCTCTGATAAAAATGATTTAATTTCAGGCTACGAAAAAGAGATTAACAACTTTATTGAAACTAAGTATGATAAACTTGCATCAAAAATATTAGAAAAAAGTATACCTGAAATTCAACAAAGTATCATAAACAAAGAGTTTAATTACTATGATTTAACTCTATTTTACATTTCCAGGGTATACTTAATAGAGTTTAATAAAAATACTTATCTAAATTCAATAATTTCAATAAATAGAAATGCATTGGATGAAGCTAGAGTAAGAGATAAAACAGGTAATGCTGACATATATTCTATTTTTGGAATTCCAATTTTATTGAAAGATAACATAGGGTTTGAGGGCTTAGCTACAACAGCTGGTGCTCATAGTCTTCAAAACAATTACACTAGAGATGCATTCATTATTGAGGGTTTAAAAGATAAAGGTGCTATTATACTTGGAAAAACAAATTTGAGCGAATGGGCAAATTATTTCTGCTCAGGGTGTCCAAACGGATACACTGCTTTAGGTGGTCAAACTTTAAACCCATATGGTCGAATGATAATTGATACTGGTGGATCAAGCTCTGGAAGCGGAGTTGCTACAACATCAAATTTATCATCTGTATCACTGGGCTCTGAAACATCAGGATCAATACTATCCCCATCATCAGCTAATTCATTAGTTGGCATGAAACCTACAATTGGTAATGTTAGTAGATCAGGAATCATACCCATATCTTCAACCCTTGATACAGCAGGGCCAATGACCAAATATATCATTGATAATATTATAGTTTACAACGCTATAAATGAATATGATAATAAAGATTCATATTCAAAACAGAATAGAGATATTCAAATCAAGAATGTCATAAATTTTAAACCAAATGAAATAAAACTGGGATACTATTCAAATTTTTATAACAATGATAATGTATATAAAAATGCTATAGATTTTTTGCGTCAAAAGCAAATTGAATTGATTGAAATTGATGCACCAAAAGTTAACATGGCTGGATTTGCCAAAATTTTAGATGAAGACATGAGGAAAGATTTAAAAGATTATTTTTTAAAATATGGAAATGATGATCTTTCTGTGAGTGACATAAAAAGTATTATTGATTATAACAACTTGGATTCAATTGAGAGGTCACCCTACGGTCAAAGCATTTTCAAAAAAATCATTAGAGATACAATGCCAAAAGATGATTTCTTAAAATTAAAATTAAGGCTAATGGCTGAGGGGAATAAATTTTATGATATACCAATAGATAAACATAAACTTGATGCAGTCCTCTCTATCAATAATTATCATGCTGGATATGCTGCAGCAGCACACAATCCAGCGTTAACAGTTCCAATGGGACTTAGAGAAAATAACGAGCCAGCAGGACTAACTTTTATTTCTAAATCAAACAGTGAGCAAACACTTTACGAACTCGGACATTACTTTGAATCTAATTTTTCTGGAAGAGTTCCACCAGAAAACTCAAAGTGATTATTGTACAAGGCTAACCTCTAACTCAACATCATCAAGAATTAATCTATCACCAAGATTTTCAAAGAAGTTTCCTGAGCTGTAAGTAATTTCAAACTCTGTTCTATCAAATACTAGACTAGAAGAATAATTTTTACCATCTGGAACGAGTGTGAATTTAACTGGTTTTGAAATGCCTTTGATAGTTAGGCTTCCCGAAACTTCATAAACACCATTTGTTAAAGGCACTCTTTGATCGAACATTAAAATCGCTTCTTTATGATTATTGACATCAAAAAAATCCTCATTTCTTAAATGACCTTCTAGTCTTTGCTTTCCTCTACCTTGGATATCGTCAACAGACATTGTGTTCATGTCAACAACAAACTTTCCTCCGATAAGATCGTTACCATCAAATTCTAGGTTTGCTTCTGAAAAACTCAAAGACCCCCAATGAGATGCATTTGTTATTTTTTTTCCTGTCCACTTAATCTTACTTTTTTCTAAATCAAGAGACAATTGTGAGATTAATGATTGAGATAATAATAATACTGTTAAAAGTGTAAATAGATTTTTCATATAACTAGTAAAGCTAAAATTATGCCAAATTAATTATTGAATATGTAATCCAATGTCAACCCAACCATTGATCGAATACCTGTAGATATTGCAGAATCGTCCACATAAAAGTCTGGAGTATGATGTGGTGCTACAGTAGAAAGATCAACGTCGGTCTTTTGACCTCCTATGAAAAAATATGTTCCAGGAACTTTTTCTTGAAAATATGAAAAATCCTCAGCACCTGTTATTGCCTTCATTAAATGAACATTTTTTTTACCATTAACTCTCTCTAAAGTTGGTAATATTTCCTCATATAAGTATGGATCATTGAAAGTTATCGGATATGAAACTAAATATGTTATGTTAGCTTCAATATTATTTGATTTCGCAACATTATACACAATTTCTTCCAATCTTTTAAGTACTGTAGCTTTCATACCATTATCCAACGTTCTTATTGTTCCAAGCATGTAAAGATCCTCAGGTATAATATTACTTCTGACACCGCCATGAATACTACCTATTGTAACTACTGCTCCTGCTTCTGTGAGTGGTAAACTTCTACTAACAATAGTCTGTAAAGAATTAACGATTTGCGCTGCAGTTACGATTGGATCCTTTCCTGTCCATGGTGTTGAACCATGAGTTTGAACACCTTTCAAATCTATTCTAAATTCGTTAACAGCTGCCATTATACCCTCAGGACGTAAATAAACTTGACCTGCATACAATCCAGACCAGACATGCAATCCAAAAATTGCATCAACATCAGGATTTTTTAAAACACCTTCTTTAACCATAAGTTCAGCTCCACCCTCTTCACCAGGTGGTGCGCCTTCCTCAGCTGGTTGAAAAATTAATTTAACCTGACCAGGTATTTCATCCTTAATATCATATAAAATTTTAGCTGCTGCTAATAAAATAGCTGTGTGCATATCATGACCACAAGCATGCATTACTGGAACTTCTTCACCATTGTAAATACCCTTCTGTTTCGATGCCCAAGGAATATCAGCTCTTTCTTTTACGGGGAGAGCATCAATGTCTGCCCGAAGTCCTACAACAGGTCCAGGTTTTCCCTCATTTAAAATTGCAACAACTCCAGTTTTAGCAATTCCAGTTACTGGTTTATATCCAATTTTTGTGAGCTCATCAGCAATTCTTGCTGCTGTTTTGAACTCCCTATTACTTAATTCAGCATTTTGATGAAACCAATGTCTTAATTCAATTGTTTTATCAAGATTATCATTAATCAATTTTTCTATTTTTTGATCAAAAGATTGTCCAAATGAAAAAATTGCAGTTATTAATAGAAAAAATGTGAGATATAACTTCTTCATTTATTTTATTTAATCACCAATGAAGGTAATAAATATTTTTCTACCAGAGGCATGATTTCTATGTTCACACAAGTAAATCCCTTGCCATGTTCCTAATTGAGGGATACCATTTTTTACAGGCAAAGAAACAGAGGAACCTAAGATACTGCTTTTTATATGTGAGGTCATATCATCTGGTCCTTCAATCGTATGGGTAAAATATTTTTCATCCTCTGAAACCATTTTATTAAAATGGTTTTCAAAATCAACTCTGACTGAGGGGTCAGCATTTTCATTTATAGTTAGGCTTGCCGAGGTATGCTTTATAAAAACATTTAGAATTCCCGATCGAGCTGGCAAGTGATTTAAAACATCATCAGTTATTAGATGAAAACCTCTCGTTTTTGGTTCGAGTATTATTTCTTTTTGATATACCACTATTAACAAATATAAATTAAATAGTAATCTATACCATTTTGGTATTAAATTTGCACCTAAAAGTTTAGAATGAATAGAAAATTAATATCTGTTATTTCAGGCCTTTTAATTCTTGTCATTGCTTACTTTTTGTCAAGTTTAATTATTAATAGTGATGAAGAAAGCTATAATAACAACACCAATATCACATACTCAATTAGAACTTTAGAAGTTAAGAACAATTCGAACCCAATTTCTGTTAAAGTAAATGGAAATTTAAAGTCAAAATATCACATTGATTTATTCAGTGAAGTTCAAGGAAGACTGGAAAAATCTGAAAAAGAATTTAAAGCTGGTCAAAATTATAGAAAGAGTGAAGTGCTTTTAAAGATTGATTCCAAAGAGTTTTTAGCAAATGTAAAACAGTCAAGAAGTCAACTTCAAAATTTAGTAGCTTCAGTATTACCAGATATCAAACTTGATTTCCCAGAAAGTTTTTCTGTTTGGGAAAATTATTTTAAAAATTTCAATATCAATTCGAATACTAAAGCATTACCTAAACACAATTCTGATAAAGAAAAGTTTTACATCGTTGGGAAAGGTCTTTTGTCTCAATACTACAGAGTTAAAAATTTAGAGGAAAGGCTGAATAAGTACACCATAAAAAGCCCATTTGAAGGCACCTTGATTGAGGCTTATGGTTCAGTGGGAACATTAGTTTCACCTGGTCAAAAACTAGGCACATTCATTAATACAAATATTTTTGAGCTAGAGGTTTCAGTACCATCCAAGTACGGAAATAAATTAGAGATTGGTAAAAAAATAAAATTTAAATCAACCTATAATACAACTCATACAGGCGAAATAGTAAGAATTAATAACTCTATTGATAACAACTCTCAATCAATTAGATTATTTATCGAATTTAAATCCAACAAATTAAAAGATGGGATGTACTCTGAAGTTGATATACCACTTGGAAACATTGATGATAGCTTCTCACTTTCAAGATCTCTTTTGATTAATGATTCATTTGTTTACTATGCAAAACCTGATATGACTGTAGGTATTAAAGATGTTGAACCTCTTTTCTACGATGATGAGACTGTTATTGTTAAAGGTTTAGAAGATGGTATGATAATTTTAAAAAGTTACATCCCCGGCATTTATGATGGCATGAAGGTAAAAATTGTTGATTAGTGAGGAAAATAATTAGATACTTTGTAACCTATCCAAAAGCAGTTAATATTTTAATACTATTTTTTATTGTTTTTGGAACTGCAGGAATCATATCGTTAAATTCATCATTTTTCCCGCTAATTGATTCAAAATTTATTTCAATTAATGCAAATTATCCTGGTGCTTCACCAGAGGAAATAGAAGAAGGTGTTATACTTAAAATTGAAGAAAACTTAAAAGGAATACCTGGGGTTGTTCGAGTTACGTCCACATCAAGAGAAAATACAGGCAGTATTATGATTGAAACTGATGATAATTATGATATAGATGCTATGCTTTTTGAAATTAAAAACGCTGTTGATAAAGTTTCATCGTTTCCAGTTTCACTAGAGCCAGTGGTTGTCACTAAGATTGAAGAGCAACAACCAACAGTAATATTTTCATTAAGTGGAGTTGACATTGATCTAAAATCTCTTAAAAATATGGCTAAAAACATTGAAGATGACTTAAGAGCCATTGACGGTATTTCACAAGTAAATCTCTCAGGATATCCAGATGAGGAAATAGAAATTTCAATTAATGAACAAAACCTATTGGCATACAATTTAAGTTTTCAGGAGATAGTAAATGCAGTTAGTAATTCAAATATTCTAATTAGTGGTGGAAACATCAAAACAAACGAAGAAGATTTTTTAATTAGAGCAAATAATAAAAATTATTATGGAAATGGTCTACAGAATCTTGTATTAAAGAATGATTTTAAAGGTAAAATTGTTAGGCTTGGTGATGTAGCAAAAATTAGTGATCAGTTTTCAGAAACTCCCATTTCAACATTTGTTGATTATAACTCTGCTGTAGTTATTACCACATCAAGTACAAATAGCGAAGATCTTTTAGACTCCGCAAAGATTATTAACTCTTATATAGATGAATTCAATGAAGTTAATACAAGGTTTAAACTTACTGTTTTAAAAGATTACTCAATTTCATTAAAACAAAGGACAAACCTTTTACTTGAAAATGGGGGAATTGGTATTTTTCTTGTTTTAATTTTCCTTTCTCTCTTTCTAAATATTAGACTTGCATTTTGGGTTGCGTTTAGTATTCCTATCTCATTCCTCGGTATGTTAATTTTTGCTGGAGAATTTGATATAACTATTAACCTAATGTCTCTTTTTGGAATGATTGTAGTTATTGGGATTTTGGTTGATGATGGTATTGTGATTGCTGAAAATATATTCAGACACTACGAGCAGGGTAAAACACCTGAAGATGCTGCAATTGATGGAACAATGGAGGTAATGCCAGCAATTGTTTCTGCAATCATCACAACAATTATAGCTTTCTCATCTCTTATTTTGTTAGATGGTGATGTTGGAGATTTTTTTGGAGAGGTTGCATTGATAGTTATATTAACATTAACGATATCATTGGTTGAAGCACTCATAATTTTACCTGCCCATTTATCAAAATCTAAGGCATTACAAAAACCTACAAAAAAGATTGATGAAAGTAAGTTTAATTTTTTCAGATATATGAAAAGAATTAACTCAAGGGGGTTTGAAATAATGGATTGGCTAAGAGATAAAATATATAGTCCAACTTTAAAATTTGCACTTCAGAATCGTTTTGCAAGTCTATCTGGATTTATTGCTGCGCTATCTCTTACAGTAAGCTCAGTGATTGGAGGAATAATAGCTGTTGATTTTTTTCCGATTGTTGATAGTGACATTTTAACTATTGATTTAAAGATGCCGATGGGAACCAATGAGAAAATAACAGATTCTATTATTTCAATGGTTGAGGAAAATGCTATTGAAGCAGGAAAAGAGCTTGAAGAAAAGTACATGCAGAATGATAATAGAAGTTTAATCCAATATGTCAATAAAAACTTAGGCTTCTCAGCTGATAATATGTCAATGATGAAAGGTTTTGGTGATGTAGGAGGATCAGCTACTGCTTCACTTGAGGTCTATATATTAGACAGCGAGGAAAGGCCTAGCTCTATAAATGCCTCTATGTTAGCAAGTCTTATTAGAGAAAAAACTGGTGAAATAATTGGTGCTGAAAGATTTACCTTGAATGACGCTGCAAATTTCGGCGGAAGTCCTGTTTCAATTTCTCTACTTAGTGAAACAAACAATTTAGATGAACTTAAAAAAGCAAAAGAGGAGTTGATACTGCAACTCAAAAATAATCCATTATTAACTGATATTTCAAATAATGATCCTGAGGGAATAAAAGAAATTCAAGTTAAGCTTAAAGAAAATGCATATTTATCAGGACTTGACTTTTCAAAAGTTATGTATCAAATTCGTTCTGCTTTCTTTGGTATTGAGGCACAAAGATTTCAAAGAGGTGATGATGAAATCAAAGTATGGGTTAGGTATGATAAAAATACTCGATCCTATGTCAATAACATGGAGCAAATGAAGATTCTAACTCCATCGGGAAGTAGAGTTCCACTAAATGAAATTGCAACTTATAAGGTACAAAGAGGTGATGTCTCAATAAATCATTTAGATGGTAAAAGAGAGATTCAAATTAATGCAAATCTAATCGATCCTAATATAAGTGCGGCTGACATTGTATTTGACCTTCAAAGCAAAACGATACCTGTCATTAAAGAAAAATATCCCTCAATAACTGCTTCTTTTGAAGGACAATATAGGGAGGCTAATAAGACTATTCAATCAGCTTACACAGTTTTTCCACTAGTATTGTTTTTAATTTTTGCAACCATTGGGTTTACATTTAGGACATACAGTCAACCATTTTTACTTATTTTATTAATACCATTTAGCTTGACAACTGTTGCATGGGGACACCTTCTACATGGTTTTCCAGTAAACGTCATTTCCCTACTAGGAATTATCGCATTAATTGGAATTCTGGTTAATGATGGTTTAGTTCTAATATCTAAATTCAATTCTAACTTAAGAGAAGGAATGACATTTGATGATGCTATCTATAAAGCAGGTAGAGAAAGATTTAGAGCAATTTTCTTAACATCAATCACTACTATGGCAGGGTTGGCTCCAATAATTTTAGAAAAAAGCTTTCAAGCTCAACTACTAAAGCCTATGGCTATTTCGATAGCATACGGCATTGGTTATGCAACTTTCCTAACATTAATACTATTACCGATATTAATATCGATAACTAATACTTTTAAAGTAAAAGGAACATGGCTAATGAGCGGCAAAGTTTTGGATAAAAGAGATGTTGAATCACCTGTAGTTGAACTTAATCGAAAAAAATGAGGAATATATTCAAAATTTTATTCATGTCTTGTTTTTCATTGTTTTTATGCAATGCGCAAGAAAATCTTAGTGTAAGTGATGCTGTTAAGCTAACTCTTGAAAATAATCTTGATATTAAAATCACAGAAAATCAAAATGAAATTTTCAAGAACAACGCAAGTTTCTTAAACAGTGGTTACCTCCCAAAATTAAGTACTAGTGCAGGTTTTAACAAAAGCAAGCAAAATGTAGAGATTGAAACACCAAATAATCTGTCAGGAAAACTAGATAATATGAAAAGTGAAAACAGCTTTTCAAATATATCTTTAGAGTATGTTTTATTTGATAACAATGGTCGAAAATTTAACTATAAAAAGTCTAAAGAATTATCCAGTAGATCTGAATTAGAAGTTAGAGAAGTAATTGAAAACACCCTGATTCAACTTTACTCAATTTTTTATGAGGTCTGTCGTTTAAATGAAGAAAAAGAAATTGTCAAATCTTCTCTTGAAATTTCAAAATCCAGATTAGAAAGAAATAAGATAAAATTTGAATTTGGCCAATCAACAAAACTAGAATTACTAAATGCTGAAGTTGATGTTAATACAGATAGTATTAGATATCTGAATGCAATTAAGAATTTATCAAATGCCAAAAGAGATTTAAATCTAGTCATGAATGTTGATTTAAATTCTGATTATATTTTAGATCAAAGTGTTGTTTACAATTCTGAAGAAAAAATACTAGGCTTTTATAATAATGCAGCTGAAAATAACACCAAGCTTAAAATATATGATAAGTCTGTTGAAATTTCAGGTTATGAGTTAAAATCAATTCGTTCCACATATTTACCAACTATAGGATTGATTGGTTCTTATGATTGGAATGAAAGTATTAATGATAATCCTTACGCATTTTTTAATAAGAATATTTATGATGGAATTTCTGGTGGTGTAAATTTAAGATGGGATGTTTTTAACTCCGGGAAAAGATTAACAGCAAATAAAAATGCTAAAGTTATGCTTGAAAATTCTAAAATAGAAAAGGAAAAAGCATTTTTAATGTTTCAAAAAGAACTGAATAACTCACATGATACTTATAAAAACAACCTATTTATTCTAGAAGTTCAAGAGCAAAGTTTAAATACAAGTAATAATAATTTTTTGAGAAATTTAGAAAAGTATGAGATTGGTTTAGTATCATCAATTGAGTTTAGAAACGCGCAACTGAACCTACTAAATGCTAAACTCTCTCGAAATAAAGCTCGTTATGATGCAAAATTATCAGAGCTTTATTTTCTCAAGGTATCAGGCGTAATTATAGACAGCTCATTTTAAATCTGATCTGAATTTAAATTTTTAAGATAGCTTCCTAATGAATCTTTGAATTCTATTCCATCTAACATTCTATTTTTTGATAGCTTTTTAAATGAAGAAAGTCCCCAAAGTAAAATCTCCTTAATAAAAGAGATATCCTCATTGTTAATTTCCTTACAATATTTTTTAACTAATTCATTTAATGGTTTAATTTCATCTAAAGAATCTTGATATTCTTTATTTGTAAATTCATCACCTATAAAAAGTTCAGTACCATTCTCAACAAACCAGCTCAATATTTTGTCATATGGTGTTACCTCATTAGGCTTTTCAAGTTTACTTATTTCAGGAAAAAATCTTAAAAATATAGTCTTTACACCCTCATTAATTAAATTAAATGAAATTTGATCAGCTCCTTGTTCCTCTCCCTCATATACCAATTCTATTTTTCCATTAATTGCAGGAATGACCCCTGTAAAATCCGAAAGTCTTATTGACGTTTTTTCCTCGTTGTTTATTAGCATTCTTCTTTTTGCAGTACTAACCAAATTTTCAAATGCTGTAATACTCATCCTAGCACTTACTCCACTTTTAAAATCTACATATTCACTTTTTCTAGCGGCAAAATTAATTTCTTCAATTAGGTCATGCGCAAGTTCAGGAATATATACACTTGATTGTATAATATCTGATTCCTGTTTAGTAATTTTTTTTGCAATGCTTAGAGTATGAGGGTAATGAGTAATAATTTGTGATCCAATTCTATCCTTTAGAGGAGTTACAATACTTCCTCTGTTGGTATAATCTTCAGGATTAGCAGTAAATATAAATTGTAAATCAAGTGGTATTCTCAGCTTAAATCCTCTTATCTGTATCTCTTTTTCCTCAAGTATGGAAAATAGACTAACTTGAATTCGAGCTTGTAAATCCGGTAATTCATTAATTACAAATATGCATCTATTAGCTCTTGGAATCATCCCAAAATGAATAACCCTTTCGTCAGCATATGATAATTTGAGACTTGCGGCTTTTATTGGGTCTACATCTCCAATAAGGTCAGAGACTGTGACATCAGGTGTAGCTAGTTTTTCATAAAATCTTTCGCTTCTATGCATCCAATCTATTTTAGTATCGTCTCCATCTTCTTTTATTATTTTTTTTCCTAAAGATGAAATTGGACTCAGTGGATCATCATTAATTTCAGAGCCTTTTATAATTGGGACCCATTCATCAAGAAGTTTAACCATCATTCGAGCTAAACGAGTTTTTGCTTGGCCTCTCAAACCCAAAAAATTAATATTGTGTTTAGATAATATTGCTCTCTCAAGATCTGGAATTACTGTGTTTTCATAACCATGTATATTAGGAAAAGATGGTTTACCTGACTTAATTAGTTCAGATAAATTATCACTTAACTCATCCTTAATTGATTTAGATTTGTATCCAGTAGCTTTGAGCTCTTTTAAATTTTTAATTTTAGGTTTTTCCATCATATTTTTCTTTTTCTATTACTTTCATAATCCTCAAATATCATCTCTCCAAGATTATCCAAGCCGGTGTAAAAAGCTTTTCCACCGTTAGCTTTAGCAAATTCTCTCACAAAATGTTGTAAATAAACATCTCTAGCTATCATAAAAGTCGTTATAGGAATTTTTAATTTTTTTGCTTGCTTAGCCATATTATAACATTGATTTGTAATTTTTGGATCTAAGCCTGCACTATTTTTATAATAACTACCATCACTAAGCTTAAGACAACTTGGCTTACCATCGGTAATCATCAAAATCTGTTTATTATTATTTTTTTTCTTTTTTAGTATATCCATCGCTAGTTGTAATCCAGCGACAGTGTTTGTATGATATGGGCCTACTTTTAAATAAGGTAGTTGTTTTAAAGGAATAATTTTAGCATCATTTCCAAAGACTAAGATATCAAGGGTATCTTTAGGATAACGTGTAATAATCAGCTCTGCAAGTGCCATTGCAACTTTTTTAGCTGGTGTAATTCTGTCTTCTCCATATAAAATCATACTATGGCTTATATCAATCATCAAGACAGTACTCATTTGGGAATTATAGGATGAGTTTTTTACAACAATATCATCCGAAATAAGATCTAACTCGTCTGAGCCAGTTCTTGTGTACATATTCTTTAAACTTTCACTTACTATAATTTTATCAACTTGATCTCCATATTGATAATTTTTGTAATCGTTATTATCATCATCATCATTTCCTGAATATTTTGATTTATGATTTCCAGATCTTGACTTTTTGATTTGTCCAAAAATCTTTTTGAGAGCGAACTTTCGAAGCGCTTTCTCCATTTTTGCTGAAATCTTATTGAATGACCTATCATCACCAGGGGATATTTCAGCAGTGATAAAACCTTTATTTAATAAATCTTCAATAAAATCATCAATTGTATAATTTTCATCAGTGAGCACATACTCTTTATCAAGTTGTCTTAACCAATCTATAGCTTCATCAAAATCTCCAGACGTATAAGTAATGAGCTCTTTGAATATTTCGAATAGTTTTTCAAAAGGTGTTATGTTTTTTTCTTTAAAAACTCCAAAAGACCAACCTTTTATGGGTATCGAATTAAAAATATTCATTGATTTAATTTTAACAAAATGAATGCCAAATTTCTAAATTTTGAGATATAATTTAACGAATAAAAAAATTATTTTTTCTTAATTTTAAAAACTTAACCAAAACAAAACATTATGAAAATTAAATTAACAATTTTAGCTTTTCTTATAACATTTATGTCTGTAGGACAAAAGAAAAAAAATGGTAATATGTACATAGACCATCCTGCAATAAAAGTTATAGAAAACTTACACAAAGCAATGAACTCCAATGACGCTGATGCATTAAACAATATATTATCAGATAATTTTAGAGGTGTCTGGGGAGACCAATTCAATAAAGACCTTGAACCACAAACAAAGGCAGGTCTTATCCAAACAGTGCAAAGTATTCATGAAAATAATAGATATTTTAATGTAAATAAAAGTGCTAATAGCTACCCAGATGCAGTCGAGTATAAAGATGAAAATTTTGCTGGTGTTACTTGGGTATACAGCTGGGAAATTTGGTCAATGGTTGGTGGTACAACTGGTATTGATTATACAAATCCAAGACATGTTCAGTACGTAGTTAATAAGGATAATCAAGTTGCTTTTGCAAGAGTTTACAGAAATCAAGCTCCTTATACTGAAACAAATAAAAGTCAAAGAATGTTGGAAGATGGTAAGATATTTTCTCATCACCCAAACATTAATACAGTTAGGAAGTTTGCTGAAGCTCTTGAAAGAAATGACAAAGATAATATGATGACTGATTTTCATGAAAATGTGGTTGTTAATGGTCTTTTTAATGATTGGGGAAATGATCCTCTTAACTTAGAAGATTTGAAAAATGGATTTGAAAATTTTCATAAAAACTATGAAATTAAATCAATGGATACTTGGAATATCAGATATTTTGAAGTTGATTCTGGTCCAAACTTTGTCCAATCTTGGTGGAGAGTTGACGTAAAAAGAAAGTCTGATGGAAAAGATATTGTATTTCCAGTGATGTTTAATCATGGATTTGATAATGATGGAAAAATCATTAGACATTTTGAGGCTTGGAATGGCCAAAAGATTTATGAGTAGATAAAACAAAAAAACCCTCTCATTTGAGAGGGTTTTTTATTTAATGTAAATAAACTTTATTTACTCTTGAAAAGATGCCATAAATCCACCAAAATCAAAATAATCTCCTCCTTGAATGAGTAGACCATCTTTAAATGCCATTGCATGATAAGATTTCAATGCAAATTCCTTTCCAGTTTCGGCATGATTTCCTGTCCATGTTCCATAAGTTCTAACACTACCATCGTTAATTCCAGTCTCAGGGTCAACACCTGGCAACCAATAGTCAGCCTCATAACTAATATTGTCAAACATGGTCTGGTACATTTTCATTGCCTCAACGTGGCCTTCTTTACCATAATTTTCAGATCCATAAACAGGCTGAGCCCAATCTAAATCTTCGTGAATAAGTGCAGCTTGTGCTTCCCAATCTTCAGAGCTATGTAGTTCAATAAACTTCATTGCTAATTCCTTGTTTTTTTCAAAATCAGGATGCATAGCAGATGGTTTATCACCTTCACAAGAGCTTAATAAAAAAAGTGTAATAAATAATAATAGATAATTTTTCATACTTGTAAATTTAATTTATTAAATATAAAATTTTTATTTGATAGAAAGTGGGTGATACTGGATTCGAACCAGTGACCCCTACCCTGTCAAGGTAGTGCTCTGAACCAACTGAGCTAATCACCCAAAGTATGCGAATTTAAAAAATTAAATTAACTCAGCAATCAT
>Ga0209433_10000202_pt1 | contig 18437 bp, 13 predicted proteins | sample METZYME_5_50m_FD_187552 | JGI IMG/M metagenome (GOLD analysis project Ga0209433, IMG submission 187552) | Marine microbial communities from oxygen minimum zone in mesopelagic equatorial Pacific - METZYME_5_50m (SPAdes) (version 2) | ecosystem: Environmental > Aquatic > Marine > Oceanic | place...
ATAAGTAAAAGTAAAGAGAGGATGTCTAATAATGAGTATCTAAAATTAGTAGACGAAAATGCTAGATGGATAAAAAAGGTTAGAGATGATAAGTTAATTAATTTAAATTATGATAAGTATAAAATCGAGTTAGAAAAGAATTCATCTGAAACAAAAAAATTTAAGGCCTTAAATGATTTTTCAATGAACTATAATTTCAGATCTCTTCCTTATGAACTTGATTTAATAGAAAAAGATTCTGTACTCGGAATTAAAAGGCAAAGATGGCATAAAAGCTTGAATAAGGATTTTTACATCGATGAAGCTTTAAATGTTCTTTCAGATTTAAGATTTTCGTATCTTGACAACTAATAATTAAATCACTCATTCTATGTTCAAAAAGTTTTTTGATCTAAAGAAGAACTTTTTAGGGATAATTTCTTTTTGTTTTATACTTTTCATCTTTTTTATTTCTCTTTTTGCTTATGTAATTGCACCAGATAATACCAAAAATGCAAATAGCATGAATCTTTCGATTCACTCTAAAAAACCAGGTTTTGAAACTTTAATAGTTAATTTGAAAGGTAAGGAAAAACAAAAGTTTTCTTTTGAGTCCATTTTTTTTGGATATACAGTCCAAACTAATCAAATTCCAATTATCAAATATGAAATTAAGGGTGATCTAATTCATTATCTACCTCATTCTTCTAATGATTCAGAGTTCCAAACAATTGAATTAGAAAAAGCTGAAATTTTTGAAAAAAAATACTATTTTGGAACTGACAAGTTTGGAAGAGATGTTCTTAGTAGAATAATTATAGGTTCAAGAATATCTTTTTATATCGGTTTTGTTTCCGTTTTTATTTCTTTATTCATCGGGGTGATTTTAGGTTCCATTTCAGGATATTATTCGGGTACTATAGATAAAATAATAATGTGGTTAATTAATGTCACATGGTCCATACCAACTTTATTATTGGTAATTGCCATAACACTTGCACTAGGAAAAGGTTTTTGGCAAGTTTTCATTGCTGTTGGATTAACCATGTGGGTAGAGGTTGCCAGAGTTGTAAGAGGTCAGGTTAAACAGTACAAAGAGCGACAATTTGTGATTGCCGCAAAGGTTTTGGGTTTTAATGATTTTAGAATAATCACAAAGCACATTCTACCAAATATAATTTCTCCATTAATTGTAATATCAGCAGCAAATTTTGCTGCCTCAATATTAATTGAAAGTGGACTTAGTTTCTTAGGTCTTGGAGCTCAACCTCCTATGACGAGTTGGGGCCTGATGATTAAGGACCATTACAACTACATTATCCTCGGCGAGCCGTTTTTAGCAATTATACCAGGATTGTGTATAATGCTTTTAGTATGCTCCTTTATGATATTAGGAAATTCCTTAAGAGATATTTTAGATGTAAAAAATTAATTTTCTGAAGGAGGAAACTGGAGTAAAATCTTTCCAACCATAGCATTAATTTTTTCACTCTTTTTTTCGGCATTATTAGAATAAATATACCCTTTACCGATTCCTTGCCAAACTAATTCATTTTTTTTGTTGTCAACTACGTCAATAAATAAAACACCTTCATTGTATTTATATGAATTGAGGTACCAACTATTTGCATAATGGTATGATCCAAGATAAGGACTTACATCCATTGCACCATAGTAGTTATTAGATGGATAATAATCGACTTTTTGATTTGTTTTAGTAAAGAAATTGATAGTGAAGTCCGGGTCAATTGAACTTTTTCTGAACCCCTTATTATATAATTCAACATCAATAGCTTTTAAAATTCTTTTTTTGTCAATGTCATTAATCTTTACCTTATCGATTCCTTGTTTTGAAAAAGCATATGTTTTAAGTTTTGAAAAATCTACATCCTTATTAAAATCAGAACTAACTCTGATAATATCACATGAGAGAAAAACAGTTAAAATTAAGATTAAAGTCGCTAATTTTTTCATAATTATAGGTTTTCTAATAAGTTATCATCCACTAAGTTAGGTAAAGTTACTTTAAGATTTGGGTTTTTTTTCATAGCTCTTGAAATTTGATCAATTGCACCCTGATTTCTAGCCCAATTTCTTCTTGCTATACCATTATTAACATCCCAAAATAACATTGATTCTATATCTCTTTCGCTTTTTTTCGTTCCGTCAACAAGCATACCAAACCCACCGTTAATCACTTCACCCCAACCAACACCTCCGCCATTATGAATACTAACCCATGTGGCACCTCTAAAGCTATCTCCAATAACATTTTGAATTGCCATGTCAGCTGTAAATTGTGAACCATCATAAATATTTGAAGTTTCTCTGTATGGCGAATCGGTTCCGGAAACATCATGATGGTCTCTACCTAAAATAATTGGACCAATTTTACCATCTTTGATTGCATTGTTGAATGCCTTAGCAATTTCTATTCTTCCAGTTGAATCTGCGTAAAGGATTCTTGCTTTCGAACCTACTACCAAATCATTATCTTTAGCCGCTTTGATCCACTGAATGTTATCCATCATTTGTTGTTTAGTGTCATCAGGTGCATTTTTTACTAATTTTTCTAAGACTTCACATGCAATTGCATCAGTTATATCTAAATCTTCTTGTTTTCCAGACGAGCATACCCATCTGAATGGTCCAAAACCATAATCAAAACACATTGGACCCATAATATCCTGTACATAGCTTGGATATTTAAAACTTCCATCTTCTTTAACAATATCTGCATCAGCTTTGGATGCCTCAAGTAAAAATGCATTGCCATAATCAAAGAAATACGTTCCTTTTTTTACATGTTTATTTATAATTTCAACGTGTTTTTTTAGTGTCGATTTGACTTCACTTTTGAATTTTTCTGGATTTTCATAAATCAATTTATTGGCTTCTTCAAAAGAATAACCGATAGGGTAATAGCCTCCAGACCACGGATTATGAAGGGAGGTTTGATCACTACCGATATCAACCATAATGTTATTCTCATAGAATGATTCCCAAACATCAACAATATTACCATGATATGCAATCGAAACTATTTCCTTATTTTCTTGTGCGGTTTTTACTCTTTCAACTAATTCTGAGGTATCATTAATGATTTCATCTACCCAATTTTGCGTATGTCTCGTTTCGATAGCTTTTATATTAACCTCTGCGCAAACCGTGATGCATTCAGAAATATTTCCAGCTTTTGGTTGAGCTCCACTCATACCGCCCAACCCTGATGTTACAAATATTCTTCCCCTAGGCTCTTTTTTGATTTTTCTAAATGCGTTAAGAACCGTGATTGTTGTTCCGTGAACAATTCCTTGAGGTCCAATATACATGTAACTTCCCGCAGTCATTTGACCATATTGACTAACACCCAATGCATTGAATTTTTCAAGGTCTAATTTTTTTGAGTAATTCGGAATTACCATACCATTTGTAACAACGACTCGGGGTGCATTAATATTTGATGGAAATAAGCCCATGGGGTGACCTGAATACATCACGAGTGTTTGATTATCAGTCATTTCTGCTAAATACCTCATGGTTAAAAGATATTGTGCCCAATTTTGAAAGACAGCTCCGTTCCCTCCATAAGTTATAAGCTCATGTGGGTGTTGTGCCACTCTTTTATCAAGATTATTTTGAATCATTAACATGATTGAAGCTGCTTGTTTTGATTTGTATGGATAATCTTCAATCGGTCTGGCATACATTTCATAATCAGGTCTGAATCGATACATATAAATTCTACCATATTCTTCAAGTTCAGATGTAAACTCAGGAATCAATTCGCGATGAAATTTTTTATCAAAGTATCTAAGCGCATTTCTTAAAGCAAGCTTTTTTTCTTCAGACGTTAGAACATTTTCTCTGACAGGTGCATGATTTACACTTCTGTCATACTCCTTTTTAACAGGAAGTTCTTGAGGAATACCTAATAAAATTTGTTTTTTGAAGTTCATTTAAAATATCGGTTATGCATTATCATCTAACAATTGTAATACCAAAGATAAATTAAAACACAATAATTTCGATTATCTTTACAATAGGTTATTATAATGAAAAAAGTCTCTTTAATTCTAGCAATTTTGTTTCTAACCTTTAGTTGTGGAACTAAGAGAGTCATCTACAACAACAAATCAGAGGAACCTAAAAAAGAGGTTAAAGCAAAAAAAGAAAAGCCAAAAAAGAAAAAATCAAAAAAAGTTGTAAGAGTCCCCAAAATTTTAAACACTGAGGATTATGTTAAATATTACTCGGATATTGCTATGGATGAGATGATTCAGTTTGGTATTCCAGCAAGTATCACTTTAGCCCAAGGAATTTTAGAATCTGGAGCAGGAAAGGGAAGGCTAGCGGTTGAAGCTAATAATCACTTTGGGATTAAGTGTCACGATTGGAATGGAAAAAAAATATTTCATGATGATGATGAGAAGCAAGAGTGTTTTAGAAAATATGATAACCCTGAGTATTCTTATAGAGACCATTCACTATTTCTATCTAACAGAGGAAGATACTCTTTTTTATTTGACTTAAAAAAAGATGATTACAAGCAATGGGCAAGAGGTCTTAAAAAAGCAGGATATGCAACTGATCCAAAATATCCTCAAAAATTAATTGATTTAGTTGAGAGATATGAACTTTATAAATATGATAATGAAGTTCTCAAGAAAAAAAATAAATCCTACAAGGTTAAAAGGGGAGACACGTTGTACTCTATTTCTGAAAAATTCAATATGCCGGTTAAAGCAATAATAAAACTTAATAATTTAGAGGGGGACAATCTTGAGGTTGGTCAAACATTGATGATAAAAAAATAATACTCAAGTCATCAACGTTTTGGTGTAATCAATGTAGTGGACCAGTGAGGATTGTTTGATTATAGCCTGAACCAAAACTATGTTGATGATCTTGAATATTAAATATCGTATCCAAAATTAATTTAAAATTTATTCGAAAAAACTTAAGGTTAACATAACAAATTAACATTGCTTTGTTAATAAAGTATATTCAAACTCTGTTAATTGTAACCAGTAAAGAGCCTGAATTCCCATTCCAATTATCCTCAGCTCTAAAACCATTCTCTAAACATATTAATTTTACGACCTGCTTCATTTGTTGACTGTTTCCAGTGATTATTTCGAAGTCATCAACCCCGTTATTATAATTTGTTATTAGCCAGTTTGGAAGAATGTCTTTTACTTTAGAATAAGTAAATCCGTGGAGATCAATTTTTAACAAAAACTCTTTATTTTAGTTTATGTTTTACAGAATTAAATGTCTTTAGTTCACTTGGAGTTAAAACTCTTAAAAGCATTTCCTCAGCTTCTTTATCTAAAATGAAAGCTTTTTGTGGTGAAACTCCATTGGAAGTCATATTTTGAGTTTTCTTATACGTTGAATAAATAACTCGACTAACAAAATTTATTTTGTTCTCATCTAGGCCAATCTCCTCAAATAACTCATAGTTTAAAGATTTTACTTCCTCTATAGATTTGTAATCATTTGAACTGAAAACAGCATTAGAAATAAAGAGAAATAATAATAGGCTTAGAAAAGATTTTTTCATGGTTGGGAATTTTTTTAAATATAGCTAATTTATTTTTGAAATATAAATATCGTTTTCAATTTTTTCGACTTTGATTAGTTCTTGTTTTCTTAGTGACTTAATTGCTTTATCCCAAGCCTTATTGCTAAGATCGGTTTTGCTTTTAATTTCATTAATTAATTGATTTTCTGCAGAAAGATTTTCAAATACTAATTTCTCATTTTCACTCATTGAAATTTTCTTTTTCTCAGGTCTCATCTGTGGGAAAAACAATACCTCTTGGATAGATGAATTATTTGTCATAAGCATAACTAACCTGTCAATACCGATTCCAATTCCTGAAGTTGGGGGCATTCCATATTCAAGAGCTCTTAAAAAATCATAATCGATAAATTCCCCGGCTTCTAAATCACCTTTTTTAGACAATTCAAGTTGCTTTTCAAATCTTTCTTTTTGGTCAATGGGATCATTTAACTCACTGTATGCATTTGCTATCTCCTTACCATTAACAATCAACTCAAACCTTTCGGTTAAGTCCTTATTCTCTCTGTGTACTTTGGTAAGTGGACTCATTTCCTTTGGATAATCCATTACAAAAGTAGGTTGTATAAAATTAGGTTCACACTTGTCACCAAAAATTGAATCAATTATTTTTCCTTTACCCATAGTATCATCAATGTTAACATTTAAATCCTTAGCTGTTTTCCTCAACATTGATTCGTCCATTTTAGAAATATCAATACCGGTAAATTTTTTGATGGCGTCATAAATTGTAATTCTTTCATAGGGAGCCTTAAAATCAATTGTGTTATCACCAACTTTAACTTTGGTATTCCCTGTTGAGTCAACAGAAACTTTTTCAAGAAGTTTTTCAGTCATCTCCATCATCCAGTTATAATCTTTGTACGAAACGTAAAGTTCGAGAATGGTAAATTCTGGATTATGAGTTCTATCCATTCCTTCATTTCTAAAATCTTTAGCAAATTCATATACCCCATCAAAACCACCAACAATTAGACGTTTTAAGTACAATTCATTAGCTATTCTAAGGTATAGCGGTATGTTTAGAGCGTTATGGTGGGTTAAAAAAGGCCTAGCTGTAGCTCCACCAGCAATAGGTTGTAGTATTGGAGTTTCAACTTCAAGGTACTCTTGATTATTTAAGAACTCTCGAATGCTGTTTGTAATAAGTGTTCTTTTTTTAAATGTTTCTTTAACGTCTGAATTAACAATTAAATCAACATATCTCTGACGGTATCTAAGCTCAGGGTCGTTAAATTCATCATATAAATTCCCATCACTGTCCTCCTTTGGTAACGGTAATGGTTTTAGAGATTTTGAAAGCAATTTAAATTTTTTAACCAAGACGGTTTTTTCGCCAACTTTGGTTTTGAATAATTTTCCTTCGATACCAATAATATCACCAATGTCAAGTAATTTTTTGTATAATTCATTATACATTAACTTGTCATCACCTGGACAAATTTCATCTCTGTTAAAATAAAGTTGAATTTTACCTTTACTGTCTTGAAGTTCTGCAAAACTTGCATTTCCTTGGATTCTTCTTGACATTAGTCGACCAGAAATAACAACGGTTTTATCAATAGTAAAGTTGTTTTTAATGTCAGAAGAGTAGTCAGAAACTGGAAATAATTCTGCAGGATATGGGTCTATGCCTAAATCTCGAATTTTTTTTAATTTATCTCTCCTTACTAATTCCTGTTCGCTTAAATCCATCAATTGAAAGTTGTTATTTTACAAATATACTTTTAATTGAAATAAAAATGAATAACGAATTAATTTTTAAAAGATAACTATATTTACATCAATTCTTTTTTATGAGCTTATTCAGAGTTTTTTTATCCATTTTATGTCCTCCATTAGCCGTAATCGATAAGGGTTGTGGATCAATACTAATTGTATTTATTTTGTGGGTTTGTGGATGGGTTCCTGGTGTAATCGCAGCTCTGGTAATATTAAATAACCCAAAAAATTAATTATGAACAGAGAAATTATATTTATTGATTTGGGGCTCATGGACTATAAAGAAGCTTGGGATTATCAACAAAATTTATTCGATGAAATAGTTGAAATAAAAAAACAAAACCGGAAAAATAATACAGATCTAAAAACTCCAAATTACTTTTTATTTGTTGAGCATCCGCATGTATACACTTTAGGCAAAAGTGGTGATCAATCAAACTTATTAATTGATAAATCCCAGCTAAAAAATAAAAAAGCCAGTTTTTACAAAATTAACAGGGGAGGAGATATTACCTATCATGGACCCGGTCAAATTGTTGGTTATCCAATACTGGATTTAGAAAATTTTTTCACAGACATCCACAAGTATTTACGTTTTTTGGAGGAATCGGTTATAATGACACTTGATAATTTCGGAATTCAGGCTGAAAGAAATGATGGAAAAACAGGCGTATGGTTGGATGTAAACACACCATTTCCCAAAAAAATATGTGCAATGGGTGTTCGTGCTAGCAGATGGGTTACAATGCATGGTTTTGCTTTGAATGTAAATGTAGAACTAGATTATTTTAATAATATCATACCATGTGGTTTAACCGATAATATTGTAACATCAATGAACAATGAACTAAATAAATCAGAGATTAATATTGATGAGGTTAAAGTAGTTTTGAAAAACTCTTTTTCTAGCACCTTTGATTCAAAGTTTATTTGATAGATTGGTATATTATTTTTTTACTATCGATTTTTAGCGAAAATCCTATTCTTTTTTTATCAAAAATAAAATCTGCATTTTCTTCTGATGAAATTGGAAATCCCTTAATTGACTTTAAATTTTCGTCGAATAGGTAAATCTTATTGTTTTGGGAATCAAATAGATTTAAATATGATTTATCATTTCCAGTGTAAATTTTGAAACCCTCATACTTTCCAAATGGAATTTCAACATCATTTATTGAATTTGATAAAATATTCTTTTGTAAGGTAAAAATTGATGATTTATCACTAAGTAGTTTACTATTAATCGGCATTGCATCTTCTAATTTCGTATTTCCCTTCATGTCAATTCTAATAATTTCATTTTTTACTGTAGTGGTAATCAGGGAATTTTCATGTTGATATATATCCTCTGATGAGTAATTATATTCTTTTTTCATATTAATTCTAACTGCTCCTCTACGATTTAAAATAGTAAGTTTATCAGTTGTTTTGAATACAATAACATCTTTATTACCTATTCTAAAGTGTTTTGGCTGAGTCACTATTTTACCTCTTTTCTTGTAATCAAAACCTCTGACCCTATTTCCTTTTGAATCAAACATGAATAATTCATTATTTTGTGTAATTAACAGCCTGTAGTTTTTATTTTTATCATAATCAAATACAGCGAGGGGTTTTGTAATTAAATCTTTAAACTTTAGGGGAAATTTCCCAACATCTCTGCCCTTTCTATCTATCAGATGCATTGACTCATTCGTGACAAAAACATATTGCAGTTTGCCGTTTTTATAACTGTCAATTTGATCAATTTGCTTGATTATTTTTCCCTCTATTTTTTTGCTCCACTCTACTTGCCCTAAGTTATTTATTAGATATAAAATATTTTTAGAGTCTTGGATAAGAACTTCGTTGGTGTTATTGATATGATTTTTTACGATTATTGGGCCTAGAATAATTTCGTCTGAAACACTAGTATCAAATTTTGTGTTAAATGCCAAACCAGCTTTTTCATTCTTAAAGTTTGAAATATAACCATTCAAATTTATTACTTTATCCCCTTCAATAAGTTGGAATATTTTATAATTTTCAACACTTGAGTCTAAACTTTCAAAACTAAAAATATTGATTTTTTTTTCCTGACTAGAACTTATTAAATCATAATCATCGACTAAATCATTTTCAAAATTGAAATAAACTTCCCTTTCAGAACTTTTTATTTCTTGAATATCCAATTTAATTTCGTTTTCTTTATTGTTTACAGAATAATTGTCTGCGAGACCATTTAACGTAATCAGCTTACTTGAGGCATCGATATTTAAAACTAAGTTTCCACTTGAATTATCAAATTTGTTATTAAAAATTTTATTTAAAAAAATATTTGTAAACGAGCTGTCGAGCGCGATACTAAAGTTTGTATTTGTTTGGTTTATCTTTTGAAATTTTTGACTAAAATGATTCTTATTAATTAGGGGCTCATATGATGAATCACTAGAGATCATATCAAAATTTTCATAGCTTAATTTTTTGCTTTTAAGACTGTCATTTAAAATATTGACCCCGATTATTTTATAATGTAAATTTTGTGATGATTGAAATAATGCAATCAAAATTTCTTTGTCGTCATTTATTTTTGAAAGTTCTGTAACTAAATCTTTAATAGTCAAATTTGAATTTACAACAGATTTAAGATAATTGTTGTTTTCAATACTATTTTTAAGTTTACCAAGATTTTTTACAGAAATTACAACCTGTGCATTCTTTGGGATCAAATCGTAAGAATTAAGGTCGTCTCTCACAATATTTTCACATGACAAAAAAATAAAAACTATTGAAATAATTAATATCTTGAATCTCATAGACAATTTGTTATTCACTAAATTAAAAATCAATTGTCAATTGTTCATCAAAAAGTTTGAAACTTTTTCTGTGGTGGTTTGTAATCCCGTATTTTCTTATAGCTTCTTTGTGTTGTTTCGTTGGATAGCCTTTATTTTTAAACCAAAAATAGTTTGGAAATTCCTTTGAGATTTTTTTCATAAAAACATCTCTTGAATGTTTAGCTAATATAGAAGCAGCTGCGATACTCAAGTACTTACCATCACCCTTCACGATTGTTTCGTGCGGAATATTGCCATATTTCTTAAACTTATTACCATCAACAATCAGAAATTCAGGACTTACTTCAAGATCTTCTATACACTTATGCATTGCTAATATCGATGCATTTAGAATATTAATTTCATCTATTTTTCCTGGATATATATTTTGTATACTATAAGAAATCGAATTTTCAATTATAATCCCTGATAGTTTTTGTCTTTCCGACATTGATAGTTTTTTTGAATCATCTATCAGTTTATGTTTGAAATCAGGTTTCAAAATTACAGCTGCAGCTGTTACTGGGCCAGCAAGACATCCTCTTCCTGCTTCATCAACTCCACACTCAAGCAAGAAATTACTGTATCTAGATTTCAGCATAAATATTTGTTAATTATCATTTGTTAATTGGTTTCTGACTAATTTTGTGACGATATTCGGCAAAATGAAAAATTATATCTTTTTAATTTCAGTGATTTTTTGCGTTTTACCAAACTTTGGACAGGATTTTCAGATGCCGAAGGCTCCATCGCAAGATCTTGACCGTGGTGGTAATTTACAAAATTCCACAATTAGGGACTCTCTGATGAGTAAATTTGGAGATAGAAGTACCAAACTTAACAAGAACCCTGATGCTAAAATCGAAGATTATTTAATTATTTCTAGACAAAATGATACAGTTGTTGTCGATACATCACTTACGATTGAAAAATATCATAGAGTTAATTTTTTGAGAAAGGATAATTTTGATTTGATTCCTTTTTCTAATACAGGGTTTGCATACAATACACTTACTTTTTCCCCCACAAATTCAATTAACCCTAAAATGGGAGCTTCAAATAAGTATTATGCCTATGATTCTGTTGATGATATTGTATATTACGACTTACCCACCCCATTTACTGAGCTGATGTATAGGTCGGTCTTTGAGCAAGGACAACTGCTTGATGCAGTATACTCCGTGAACACTTCTCGTCAATTTAATTTTTCAATTTCAAGAAAAGGATTGAGATCACTTGGTAATTATCAAAATTTCATAAGTAGCAGCTCAAATTTTAACTTTACCACCAACTACACATCAAAAAGCAACAAATATAAGTTAAGAACTCACTACGCCAATCAAAAATTATTTTCAGAGCAAAATGGAGGAATTAGTAATTCAGATATTTTAAATTTTGAAAACGGTAATACTCAATTTTTGGATAGAGGTGTATTTGATCCAAATTTCGAAAATGCACATAATGAATTTTTAGGCAAAAGGTTTTATTTAGATCACAACTATGCCTTAACAGAAACTGACTCAATCAGCAGCAGCAGCCTAGAAATTTTTAATACAATTTACTTGGAAGAAAAGAAATATAAATTTCAACAAACATCTTCTGATGAATTTTTTGGTGATTCATTTGTTGCACAAGAAATTAATGATAAAATATTTCTCAATTCTTTGAATGTTCATGCAGGTCTGAATTACAACTCTCAAATTCTTGGTGAAATTGGTCTTGGGCTTCGCTATGTTGGTGACAACTATTCGATGGAAAATTATCAAATTTCCGAATATATTGATAATAGTGAAACAATAAATTCTAAAACCACATTTTTTACAGCTGATTATAAAAAAATATTTTCAAAAATTCAATTAAGTGCTAAAACTGAGAATTTCATTTTTGGAGATAATAAGTCAAATATGTTTTCTTCAAACCTTAGATTAAAGTTTAATAATAATTCTTTAAATATTGATTATAAATTTTACTCAGCTGCACCTAACTATAATTTTCTTCTGTACAGAAGTAATTATCAAAATTATAATTGGGACAATGATTTCAAAAATTCGATCTCAAACTCAATTTCAGTTAACTTAGAGTTGGACAAAATTTTTGATATGCATTTAGGCTTAATTTCTGTCAAAAATCAAATTCAATTTGAAAAATTGACAGTTGGAAATTCCACAGATTTAAACCAATATTCGATTATTCCAGTCCAGCACGAAGGTAATCTTGATGTTTTAAAGATTCGATTAGCTAGAAAAGTTAATTTTGGTAAATTCTCAATTGACTCAAAACTTCTTTTACAAAAGTCGCTTTCTGATGATATAATTAATATTCCTAAGATAGTATCCAGAAATACTTTTTATTTTAGTACTGATATGTTCAAAAAAGCCTTGTTTCTACAAACAGGATTTGGAGTAAAATACTTTTCAAAATTTTACATGAATGGATACGATCCTCTATTATCCGAATTGTATGTTCAGAGTGAAAAAGAGATTGGGGAATTTCCGATTATTGATTTTTTTATAAATGCCAAAATTCAACAAACCAGGCTCTATTTTAAATTTGAGCATTTTAACTCTTCATTTACCGGATATAACTATTATTCTGCACCAAACTATCCTTACAGAGATTTTACATTCAGATTTGGTTTGGTTTGGAACTTTTTCATGTAGTTAAGTAGCTGATAATAAACTATATCTGAATATTCTCTGAAAAATATGTGTAAAATGTTTTGTACATCTCAAAAAGATACTATATTTGCAGGCGCTTCAGAGTAAAATATCATTGTATATGGTTAAATCTGTTGATAAATTGATGTTTATTTCAGGTTAAATTGCTTTGCTAGCACCAAAAAGGGTTTTATATTTGCACCCCTGCTTCGAGTGAAGCAGAGAAAAATTTATGTTCATTAAAATATTGAAATTGATTGACAGCGTAAATTAAAATTTATTTTAATTTCAGAGAATAAACCATCATGAGCAGATAGAATTTAATTTCTTTAGTTGTTAAATAGTATTTAAAATTTAACAATGAAGAGTTTGATCCTGGCTCAGGATGAACGCTAGCGGCAGGCCTAATACATGCAAGTCGAGGGGTAACAGGAAGTGCTTGCACTTCGCTGACGACCGGCGCACGGGTGAGTACCGCGTATACAATCTGCCTCATACTAGGGGATAGCCCGAAGAAATTTGGATTAATACCCTATAGTATCTTTTTAAGGCATCTTATTAAGATTAAAGGTTACGGTATGAGATGAGTATGCGTTCTATTAGCTAGTAGGTGTGGTAACGGCACACCTAGGCTACGATAGATAGGGGCCCTGAGAGGGGGATCCCCCACACTGGTACTGAGACACGGACCAGACTCCTACGGGAGGCAGCAGTAAGGAATATTGGACAATGGGCGAAAGCCTGATCCAGCCATGCCGCGTGCAGGATGACTGCCCTATGGGTTGTAAACTGCTTTTATATAGGAAGAAAAACTTTCTCGTGAGAAAGCTTGACGGTACTATAAGAATAAGGATCGGCTAACTCCGTGCCAGCAGCCGCGGTAATACGGAGGATCCAAGCGTTATCCGGAATCATTGGGTTTAAAGGGTCCGTAGGTGGACAAATAAGTCAGAGGTGAAATCCTGCAGCTCAACTGTAGAACTGCCTTTGATACTGTTTGTCTTGAGTTATTATGAAGTGGTTAGAATGTGTAGTGTAGCGGTGAAATGCATAGATATTACACAGAATACCGATTGCGAAGGCAGATCACTAATAATTAACTGACACTGAGGGACGAAAGCGTGGGTAGCGAACAGGATTAGATACCCTGGTAGTCCACGCCGTAAACGATGGTCACTAGCTGTTTGGACTTCGGTCTGAGTGGCTAAGCGAAAGTGATAAGTGACCCACCTGGGGAGTACGTTCGCAAGAATGAAACTCAAAGGAATTGACGGGGGCCCGCACAAGCGGTGGAGCATGTGGTTTAATTCGATGATACGCGAGGAACCTTACCAGGGCTTAAATGTTAGGTGACAGATCTAGAAATAGATTTTTCTTCGGACACTTAACAAGGTGCTGCATGGTTGTCGTCAGCTCGTGCCGTGAGGTGTCAGGTTAAGTCCTATAACGAGCGCAACCCCTGTTGTTAGTTGCCAGCGAGTAATGTCGGGAACTCTAGCAAGACTGCCAGTGCAAACTGTGAGGAAGGTGGGGATGACGTCAAATCATCACGGCCCTTACGTCCTGGGCTACACACGTGCTACAATGGTAGGTACAGAGAGCAGCCAATGCGCGAGCATGAGCAAATCTATAAAACCTATCTCAGTTCGGATCGGAGTCTGCAACTCGACTCCGTGAAGCTGGAATCGCTAGTAATCGGATATCAGCCATGATCCGGTGAATACGTTCCCGGGCCTTGTACACACCGCCCGTCAAGCCATGGAAGTTGGGAGTGCCTGAAGTCGGTAACCGCAAGGAGCCGCCTAGGGTAAAACTAATGACTGGGGCTAAGTCGTAACAAGGTAGCCGTACCGGAAGGTGCGGCTGGAACACCTCCTTTCTAGAGAAAGTATGACGACTGAATTTTAGAATTGTTGAGGTATGTGTTTTGCTAAGTGCTGTCATTTTAATTATCATTGAGTCTCGTAGCTCAGCTGGTTAGAGCGCTACACTGATAATGTAGAGGTCGGCAGTTCGAGTCTGCCCGAGACTACAATACGATCTTGGGAATTTAGAGTTGGGAAATTCATCCATACTGAATTCTTTTCAGAATTGGGGAATTAGCTCAGCTGGCTAGAGCACTTGATTTGCATTCAAGAGGTCGTGGGTTCGACTCCCACATTCTCCACTAAAACGTTCATTGACATATTGAAAATTTTTATATTACAAACATCAGTTATCCAATTTATGTTTGTAATCATAGATACACTACAAAGTATAAATTACATATACAATATATATGTGGATTTGTACGAGCAATATTATAATAAATACAATTTCAAAGAAAAGTAAAGTTACGATAGGCTAATTAAGAGCGTAAGGGGGATACCTTGGCTCTCAGAGGCGAAGAAGGACGTGATAAGCTGCGAAAAGTTACGGGGAGTGGCACATACATATTGATCCGTAAATATCCGAATGGGGAAACCCGATTATTTGAAGAATAATCATCCATATTTATATGGAAGCAAACCCGGAGAACTGAAACATCTAAGTACCCGGAGGAATAGAAAACAAAAGTGATTCCGCTAGTAGCGGCGAGCGAACGCGGAACAGCCCAAACCTAAATTGTTTCGGCAATTTAGGGGTTGTAGGACCACGACATTTATTGCTTAATGAATTAGAATCCGTTGGAAATCGGAACCATAGAGGGTGATAGTCCCGTACAAGTAAAGAGAGTTAATAATAGTGGTATCCTGAGTAATGCGGGGCACGGGAAACCTTGCATGAATTTGGCGGGACCATCCGTTAAGGCTAAATACTCCTGAGAGACCGATAGTGAACTAGTACCGTGAGGGAAAGGTTAAAAGAACCCTGAATAAGGGAGTGAAATAGATCTTGAAACCTTGCGCTTACAAGCGGTCGGAGCCCATTAGGGTGACGGCGTGCCTTTTGCATAATGAGCCTACGAGTTAGTGTTATTGGCAAGGTTAAGTACTTATGGTACGAAGCCGTAGCGAAAGCGAGTCTGAATAGGGCGAATCAGTCAGTAGTACTAGACGCGAAACCGTGTGATCTATCCTTGGTCAGGGTGAAGCTGTGGTAACACACAGTGGAGGCCCGAACCCGTTGACGTTGAAAAGTCTTGGGATGAACTGAGGATAGGGGTGAAAGGCCAATCAAACTCGGAAATAGCTCGTACTCCCCGAAATGCATTTAGGTGCAGCGTTGTATTAGTTTCCAAGAGGTAGAGCTACTGATTGGATGCGGGGGCTTCACCGCCTACCAATTCCTGACAAACTCCGAATGCTTGGAAATGATGTGCAGCAGTGAGGGCATGGGTGCTAAGGTCCATGTCCGAGAGGGAAACAACCCAGACCATCAGCTAAGGTCCCCAAGTGTATGCTAAGTTGATTAAACGAGGTTTGACTGCCCAGACAGCTAGGATGTTGGCTTGGAAGCAGCCATTCATTTAAAGAGTGCGTAACAGCTCACTAGTCGAGCGGTCGAGCATGGATAATAATCGGGCATAAGCATACCACCGAAGCTATGGCATCGTAAGATGGGTAGGGGAGCATTGTACCGACGTTGAAGGTGAACCGTGAGGTTTGCTGGAGTTTGTACAAGCGAAAATGTAGGCATAAGTAACGACAATGCGGGCGAGAAACCCGCACTCCGAAAGACTAAGGTTTCCTCAGCTATGCTAATCAGCTGAGGGTTAGTCGGGACCTAACACAAACCCGAAAGGGGTAGTGGATGGACAACAGATTAATATTTCTGTACCTGCTCTCATTAAAAGTGACGGATTACCCAGGTGTTTACGTGGCGACGGAAGTCCACGTTGAGCCTAGCCTTCGGGCAAAGCGAAAACAAGTAAGTAGTTCCAAGAAAAGCGAGAGAAGCAGCCCGTACCGCAAACCGACACAGGTAGTTGGGATGAGTATTCTAAGGAGCTCGAGAGATTCATGGCTAAGGAACTAGGCAAAATAGACCCGTAACTTCGGGAGAAGGGTCGCCACGTTTCGACGTGGCCGCAGTGAAATGGTCCAGGCGACTGTTTATCAAAAACACAGGACTCTGCTAAATCGAAAGATGATGTATAGGGTCTGACACCTGCCCGGTGCCGGAAGGTTAAGTGGAGTTGTTAGCTTCGGCGAAGCAGCGAAATGAAGCCCCGGTAAACGGCGGCCGTAACTATAACGGTCCTAAGGTAGCGAAATTCCTTGTCGGGTAAGTTCCGACCTGCACGAATGGTGCAACGATCTGGACACTGTCTCGGCCATGAGCTCGGTGAAATTGTAGTATCGGTGAAGATGCCGATTACCCGCAGTGGGACGAAAAGACCCCGTGAACCTTTACTATAGCTTAGTATTGGCTTTGGATAAGTAATGTGTAGAATAGGTGGAAGACTTTGAAGCGACGTCGCTAGGTGTTGTGGAGTCAACCTGTGAAATACCACCCTTTGCTTATCTGAAGTCTAACCTCTTACGAGGGACAGTGCTTGGTGGGTAGTTTGACTGGGGTGGTCGCCTCCAAAAGAGTAACGGAGGCTTCTAAAGGTTCCCTCAGCACGCTTGGTAACCGTGCGTAGAGTGCAATGGCATAAGGGAGCTTGACTGAGAGACTGACAAGTCGATCAGGTACGAAAGTAGAGCATAGTGATCCGGTGGTTCCGCATGGAAGGGCCATCGCTCAAAGGATAAAAGGTACTCCGGGGATAACAGGCTGATCTCCCCCAAGAGCTCATATCGACGGGGGGGTTTGGCACCTCGATGTCGGCTCGTCACATCCTGGGGCTGGAGAAGGTCCCAAGGGTTGGGCTGTTCGCCCATTAAAGTGGCACGCGAGCTGGGTTCAGAACGTCGTGAGACAGTTCGGTCTCTATCTACTGTGGGCGTTAGAAATTTGAGTGGATCTGACTCTAGTACGAGAGGACCGAGTTGGACTAACCTCTGGTGTATCTGTTGTTCCGCCAGGAGCATTGCAGAGTAGCTATGTTGGGAAAGGATAAGCGCTGAAAGCATATAAGCGCGAAACCTACCACAAGATGAGATTTCTTTAAAGGGTCGTGGAAGATGACCACGTTGATAGGCTACAGGTGTAAAGGCAGTAATGTCATAGCCGAGTAGTACTAATTACCCATAGGCTTATTTAGCAAGTATTTTTGTGCATGTATTTTTTTCAGTATGTTAAAATATTAAAAATTTAGGGCGGTTATAGCAACGGGGATCACCTCTTACCATTCCGAACAGAGAAGTTAAGTCCGTTAGCGCCGATGGTACTACTATTGTGGAAGAGTAGGTCACCGCCTTTCTTTATGGCCCCTACAATTTATTGTAGGGGCTTTTTTTTATCTTTAAGCCAAATGGTCAAAAGCAAAAACTCATACAAAGTTATTGGGGTAATGTCAGGTACATCTTTGGACGGTATAGATATTTGCTTTGTTACATATTTTTTTAATTCATGTGATTGGGATTTTACTATTCACTACTCGCAAACAGTTAAATATGATCAAGGTTGGATAAATAAACTAAAAAAAGCCCATAAATTAAATGAGGAAGATTTATCAAAATTGGATTTTGATTACACGATATACTTGGCAAATTCAATTTCAGATTTTATTGACAAAAATCAAATTCAAGAAATTGACTTTATATCTAGCCATGGTCACACAGTTTTTCACAACCCTGAAGAAAAAAT
>Ga0209433_10000203_pt1 | contig 18328 bp, 17 predicted proteins | sample METZYME_5_50m_FD_187552 | JGI IMG/M metagenome (GOLD analysis project Ga0209433, IMG submission 187552) | Marine microbial communities from oxygen minimum zone in mesopelagic equatorial Pacific - METZYME_5_50m (SPAdes) (version 2) | ecosystem: Environmental > Aquatic > Marine > Oceanic | place...
AAAATTAAATGATCTTGGATCTGCTAAAAGAGTAAAAGTAGACAAAGAGAATAGTACCATTGTTAGTGGAGCAGGTAAAAAATCTGATATCGAAGCAAGATGTGCTCAAATCAAACAACAAGTTGAGGAAACGACTTCTGACTATGATAGAGAAAAACTTCAAGAAAGATTAGCTAAGTTAGCGGGTGGAGTTGCAGTAATCAAAGTTGGTGGTGCAACTGAAGTTGAAGTTAAAGAAAGAAAAGACAGAGTGGAAGATGCACTTAATGCAACAAGAGCTGCCGTAGAAGAAGGTATAGTAGTTGGTGGTGGATGTGCATTACTTTATGCATCTCATGATCTAGATAAAGTTAAAGTCAAAGGTGATGACCAGAAAGCTGGTGTTGAAATTGTAAAAAGTGCTTTACAAGCTCCAATCAGACAAATCACTAAAAATGCTGGTGTTGATGGCTCGGTAGTGGTTGGAAAACTGCTTGAGACTAACAAATCTTCAAATGGTTATGATGCTCAATCTGAAACATATGTGGATATGTTTAAAGAGGGAATAATTGATCCTGTTAAAGTTGTAAGAACAGCTTTACAAGACGCAGCTTCTATATCTGGATTATTGGTTACGACTGAAGCAATGGTTGCTGATAAACCAGAGGAAAAAGATGCATCTGCTGCTGGTATGCCTCCTGGAGGAATGGGCGGTATGGGCGGTATGGGTGGAATGGGAATGTAATATCCTGTCTGCTTAAAACAAAATTTAAAAAGGCCGTCCCTGTGATGGCCTTTTTTTTATCCACTTCATGGTGGATGAAAACTTAATCTAACAAATTTATGTAGTCTTTTTCTAATTAACCACATATTGCGAATCTATATTTATACTCAAGTTGTATCCATCACTTAGTAATTGAGAAAAAATGCTTTGTAATATTGTGTTTTTAGATGTTTTAAAAAAATATTTTTTATATATAACGGCGCTCAAATGACAACTGAAATTAGAAACATAACCATTATCGCTCACGTTGATCACGGTAAAACAACCTTAATCGACAATCTGATGAAACAAAGCGGATCTTTTAGAGAAAATGAAGTTGTAGATGAAAGATTAATGGATTCCGGTGAACTTGAAAAAGAGAGAGGAATTACAATTTTAGCTAAACCAGCATCCATTAATTGGAATAATTCAAGAATAAACATAATAGACACTCCTGGACACAGAGATTTTGCAGCAGAAGTAGAGAGAGTTTTAAGTATGGCGGATGGAGCTTTGCTATTAATTGACTCAGCTGAAGGAGTGATGCCTCAAACTAAATTTGTTTTAGCAAAAGCACTTAAACAAGGGCTAAAACCAATAGTGGTAATAAATAAATTAGATAAGCCAGATCAAAGAGCAAATGAAGTTTTAGATGAAACTTTTGACTTATTTGTAAGTTTAGATGCAAATGAAGAGCAATTAGATTTTCCAGTTATATATGCTAGTGGTAGATCGGGTTGGGCTAGTAAAGAAATTGATGGTCCTAGGGAAAACTTGCATCCATTATTAGATTTAGTAATTGAACATGTGCAACCAGCAAAATTTGATAAGACAAAACCTTTCGCGATGCTGTCTACCTTACTTTATGCTGATAGTTTCTTAGGTAGAAGTTTAGTTGGAAGAATATCTCAAGGTACAGCAAAAGCAAATCAACAAATTAAAGCGATAAACTTAGATGGTGAAAAAGTTGACGAGGGACGATTGACCAAAATATTTAGATATGAAGGTACAAAAAAAGTTCCAATAGAAATAGGTGAAGCCGGGGATATTGTCGTAGTAGCTGGTCTAGAAAAAGCAAATGTTGCCGATACTATTTGTGATCTAGATGTAGATAATCCAATCCAAGCTACTCCAATTGATCCACCAACAATGTCAATAAAGATTACAGTAAATAGTTCACCATTAGCAGGCACTGAGGGTAAAAAGTTAACAAGCACACAGATCAGAGAAAGATTGATGGTAGAGGCACAAAATAATGTTGGAATTACATTTTCCGAAAACGAAAATAAAGACGCATTTGAAATAAGTGGACGTGGCGAATTGATGTTAGAAATACTTCTTACACAAATGCGAAGAGAAGGATTTGAACTAACCGTAAGTCCACCGAGAGTTTTATTCAAAAAAGATGATGATGGAAATAAATTAGAACCTTTCGAGGAAATAACTGTAGATTTAGATGAGGAATATTCATCAAAAATCATTGACTCTATGAATAGAAGAAAAGGCAAGTTGATAGATCTTAAAGATACAGGCAAAAATAAAAAAAGGTTAATTTTCCATGCACCTACTCGAGGTTTGATGGGCTATACAAGTAGATTTTTAACCCTTACAAAAGGAACAGGTGTAATAAATAGAATTTTTCACTCATATAGTAAATTTGAAGGAGAGATGGAAGGTAGAAGAAATGGAGCTTTAATCTCTATGGAACAAGGTAAAGCTGTTGCATTTGCAATATTTAATCTACAGGCAAGGGGTGAGATGTTCGTAACTCATAATGACCCTGTTTACTCAGGTATGATAGTCGGTTTAGCACCAAAACCTGGTGATATGATAATTAATGTGATGAAGGGAAAAAAGTTAACAAATATGAGAACGCAAGGAACAGATGAAAATGTTGTTCTTACTCCAGTGAGAAAAATGTCAATTGCTGAGCAGTTAAGCATGCTGAACACTGATGAGGCTTTAGAGATAACTCCTAAATCATGTAGATTGAGGAAATCAATCTTAGATCCTCATGAGAGAAAAAGAATTGAAAAAGCAGCTTCTTTAGCTAACTAATTTTATTTACAAAGAATAATCCAAAAGCAACTGCAGGGCCTATCCCAAATGCAAATATTAATGTTCCAACACCAACAGTTCCACCTAAATACCATCCAATTAAAACAACTGAAATTTCTAAACAAGCTCTAACAAAAGCAATTGGTAAATTTGTAATTTTTGTCAATCCAGTCATTAAACCGTCTCTTGGTCCTGGTCCTAAGTTAGCAACCAAATATATTCCACTACCTAATCCAACTAACAATACTGAAACAACTGATAATAAATATTTAGAAAAAAAATTTGTTGGTGGATCAAACAAATATAAAGTTACATCAATCATTCCAGCAATAATGATAATATTCATAACTGTACCTATTCCTGGCTTTTGTTTTAGAAAAATCCATAAAAATAAAACACTCACACTAACAATAAATGTAGCTGCACCAATCGATATGCCGGTTTTTTTTGAAATACCTTCCGCAAATACGGACCAAGGTGAATTACCAGTTGTAGATAAAACTAAAAGACCTTCTCCCAAACCAAACAAAACTAATCCCAAACAAAGAAAAAAAAAGGTTGAAAATTTAGGTTTAAAATTTAAAGGTTTTTCAGAGCTCCAGGTTTTTGTTGGAATTTTTTTAATAGTTAAAAACATTATTAATCAAAGATCATATTGCATAACAGAATTTATGTATAAAAAACAGAAAATAAGTTTAACTATATTCTCTTCTAATATCTTCTCACTTTAGTTAAATATTAATTTCTATTAAAATAATTAAATAAATTTTATGAATAAAATCATTTTAATCTTTTTCATTACTTTAGGAATTTTATTTAAAATAAATGCATATGCTCACACTGATCATTATAAAAATATTAAATCGATTGAAATGGAAATATTTAAAGACAATAAATATATAGGCTTTAGTAAATTTTTTTTTAATAAAACTCAAAAAAAATTTGAAGTAACAAATACCACAAACTTTAAAGTTAAACTAATGGGTGTAACAGTTTTTTCAATTATTAGTGAAGGTTTGGAAATTTACGAAAATGATCAATTAATTTATTTTAAATCAGATACAGTACAAAATGATAAAAAAAAATTTGTGGAAGTGTTTTTTGATGAAGAAAATAAAAATTTTAAAATTAATGGATCTTCGTATAAAGGAACTGGAAATTTAGAAAATATAATTGGTAATTGGTGGAACCATAGATTATTACAATCAGACACTCAAATTAGTCCACTTTCTGGAAGTATCAAAAAACAGTCAGTAGAATTTCTTAAGAAGGAAAAAATCAGACTTTATGAAAATGAAATTAATGTTGAAAAATTTAGACTTAAATCTATTGATGAAAATCTCCCAAAAGATAAGAGACTAGATTTTGAAATTTGGTACGATAAAAAAAGGGCAATGATAGTTAAAATTCGATATAAAAGGTTAGGTACTTGGGAGTACAGACTAAAAAATGTTAATTAGTAATTTTTTCATATAAATCACTGGCGCTTATCCATCCATTTTCATAACGAGGGCCTCCGAACCAATCACCACATATTCCAACCTTCAAAGAATTACTCCAAAATGACTGAATATTTAAGTTTTTTTTGTTTGCAGAATATTTCCATCCATGAATATTTGTAAAATATATTTTATTAATATTTATCTTTGAAAGTTTTTTAAATCTATTAATTAAAAAATTTGTAAATCTTTTTTTATTATTTCTATAATTTAAAATATTTTTATTAGCCCATTTAAATGTACTTTGAATTGTCCAAAGATCGTATTTGTACTTAAACCTTTTTTTACTATTTTCTTTTGCTGCCCACCCTATTACTTCATCATTAAATAAGAAACTTGAAAAATTATTTTTAATTTTATTTGTTACAGTCATTACTGTGATATTTGCCTCCATTTTTACATTTTTATTATTAAAGAAGTTAGGAAGAAATTTTTTTAATAGTTTTTTTGATTGTGCAAAAGGAATTGATATTATTAATATTTCATAATATTTAACATCACCATTTAAAAAACTTAATTTCCAATTTTTTCTTATCCTCTCAATTTTAAATAGCTCATATCCAAAAATACAATTAATATTTTTTAATAAATATTTTGATATTGCATTATTTCCTTTTGCTCCAATAAGTTTGGCATGTTTTTTGTTTTCTAAAACTTTACTGTGATCAAACTTATGTGGACCCTGCCATTTTTTTAAAACTCTCTTTTTTTGTAATCCAGAACAAAATTTTTTAAATTTACTCGTTTTTGGAGAGATATATTGTAGCCCGTGATCAAAACCTAGATTGTTTAAGTACCTTCTATGAGAGCTTCTGCCGCCAATTCCTTTTGCTTTTTCATAAACATCGACTTTATATTTTTTAGATAACAAATTGGCAATTGTTGAACCAGAAATCCCACTTCCAATTATGCAGATATTTTTCACCTTCCAGCTACAATCATACCCTCAACTAAAAGAGTTGGCGCATTAGTAGAGTATTTAAATTCTAGATCATTAGCCAAAGTAATATTTTTAAATATTTCCTTAAAATTTCCTGCAATTGTAATTTCACTTACAGGATATATAAATTCACCATTTTCAACCATGAAACCATTTGCACCAACAGAATAATCCCCTGTTACAAGGTTTGTGCCATGCCCAATTGTTTCTGTAATGTATAAATTTTTTTTACTAGATTTAAGTAGTGTTTCAAGAGGCATACTTCCATTTTCAAAATACAAGTTGGTTGTTCCCCCGCTTCTTCCATTTGATTTCAAATTTAATTTTTTCCCGTAATACGTATCTACTAAATAGCTTTTTAATACACCGTTTTCTATTAATTTAAGATTGTTAGTTTCTACTCCTTCGCTATCAAAATTTTTAGAGCCAAGTCCTTTTTTTATTTTTGGATCATCAATAACATTTAGCGATTTAGAAAAAATTTCTTCACCAATTTTATTCTTTAAAAATGAGGTTCCTCTTGAAATAGCTCCTGCAGATATTGCACTAGATAAAACACTCAAAATACCTTTCGAAATTTTTTTATCAAATATAATACCTATTTTTTCACTTTTTATTTTCTTAGGATCTAATTTTTTTACAGTATTTTCTGCAGCACTTTTGCCTATATTTGTTGGGTTAGTTAAATCAGAAAAATGTCTTTTACTAGTAAAGTCATAATCTCTCTCCATTTGACTATCTTTTTTAGCAACCGCTACACAGCTAATATTAAAGTTTGAAGTTTTATATCCATTTATAAAACCATTGCTATTGGCTAAAACAAAATTTGATTTATTTTCAGTAAAGTCTGTTTCTGTATTGATAATCTTAGCTTCTTTTGATGCAGCTTCCTCAGCTTCTTTTAAAATGTCTATTTTTTTATTATTAGGAACATGAAATTCATCATAAAGATCTAAACTGTCAAAATTTTTTGCCATTAAATCCTTGTCAGGTAATGAATTAAATTCGTCATCAGGAGTAATTTTTGCTGTCTCGATACATCTTTCTGTAAGTATTTTAATATTATCTTTTGATAAATTTGAGGATGAGATTGTTGATTTTTTTTTATTTATATAAGTCGTAATGCCTATAGCAAAACTATCAGATCTGTTTGATTCATCTAATTGTTTATTTCTTAAATTTACTGTTTCTGAAATGGAATGAATAACCTCAACATTTACATCTGTGGCACCAAGTTTTTTCGAATACTCTATTGTTTGACTTGCTATACTATTTAAATACTCTTGATCTTTGACCATTTGTTAAAGTTGTGTTCCACCAACTGTCATTTTATTTATTAAAATAGATGGTTGAGCAACTCCTACAGGAACACCTTGTCCAGCTTTTCCACATGTGCCAATTCCAGGATCTAGTTTCATATCATTCCCAACCATTGAAACTTCTTTTAAAATTGACGGACCGTCACCAATTAGTGTAGCGCCTTTGATTGGAGAGCCTATTTTTCCGTTATTAATTTCATAAGCTTCAGTGCAATTAAAAACAAATTTTCCTGAAGTAATATCGACTTGACCTCCTCCAAAACTCACTGCGAAGATACCTTTATGAACTGATCTTATCATTTCATCTTGTGAATATTTTCCACTTAACATCATTGTATTTCTCATTCTTGGTAATACGACATGTTTATAACTTTCTCTTCGACCACTACCTGTAGATTTCGTATTCATAAGCCTTGCATTTAGCCTATCTTGCATAAAGTTTTTAAGTATTCCGTTTTCAATTAATACAGTATTCTCTGTTGGTGTACCTTCATCATCAATGGTAAGACTTCCTCTTCGAAGATTTAAAGTACCATCATCTACTATTGTTACTCCTTCGCTTGCAACTCTTTGGCCCATCAAATTATGAAATGCTGAAGTTTTTTTTCTGTTAAAATCTCCCTCTAAACCATGTCCAATTGCTTCATGAATTAGTATCGCTGGCCAACCTGGTCCTAAAACGACTTTCATTTCTCCAGCAGGAGCTGGTTTGCTTTTAAGATTTACATCAGCGATTCTAAAAGCTTCGTCGCAAACATGTTTCCAGTTTTCATTTTTTAAATATTCATCATAGGACTGTCTTCCACCAATACCATAAACACCAGTTTCTTTTTTTCCATTTTTTTCTAATACTACTGAAACGTTAAATCTAACCAGTGGCCTTACATCTTTTAAAACCTCAGAATTTGATCGTATAATTTCAATTTCTTTATGCTCACCTAAGAAACTGGCTGTTACCTGGCTAACCATATCTCCTTTAGACCTAATGTAATTATTTACCTCATTTAAAATTTTTATTTTTGAATTTTGTGATTTTTCCTCAATTGGATTTAGATCTTCATAATATTTTTTATTTGATTTGGGAATTTCATGATTGTAGGTGCCCTTTTTTGATTTGAGTGTATCTTTAAGGTTCTGACTTGATTTTAGAACAGAATCTTTTGAAATATCATTAGAGTGAGAGTAAGCTACAACTTCTCCTGTAATTGCCCTAAACCCATAACCTAAGTCGGAGCTATAGCTTGAATTCTTAATTTTGTTATCGTCTAATAAAATTGATTCTGATTTCGAATTCTCTAAGTATAACTCCCCATCATCACAATTATTTAGTGTATCTGACACTATTCTCTCTGCTTTAATATTATCTAAGTCGCTATTTTTGTAGAAATTTGACATCACATTAATGTAGTTGCCATAATTAATATTTCAACAGTCGTTTTATCACATTAAGAAACATTTAAAAAATCACTATAAATTTAACTGATGAAAGTTTATTTTAATAATTCTTGTAATATTTGTAGAGCAGAAATTAACCTTTATAAAAAAGAAAATATTAGCGAGTTAAACTGGATAGATATTACTCAAAATAAAGAGGCAGAAGAAGAAACAAATAAATCTGATAAAGAACTTTTAAGAAGGCTACATGTAAAAAAGGATGGAAAGATTTATGTTGGTGTTGACGCTTTTTTATTAGTCTGGAAAGAAATCCCAAAATACAAAATTTTATACAAATTTTTTAAATTACCAGTTGTTTACCATTTCTTTTATATAGGTTATGAAATTGTTGCTTTTTTCTTATATTTAAAAAATAGAAAACAACTTAAAAACTAACCAGTTATTTTAATAAGTATGTCACCCATTAATGACATAAAAAAGATAAACGCTAAAAAAACAATAAAGTACATAGTTGTAATTACACTATTTCTTTTCCGTCTTAATAGAACAAACTCCCTATCATCTAAAATTGAAATATCCCTTTCTCCTACTACGTGATGATCATAACTGTATCTCCAGATGGACTCGCCAAATCTTTTATCTAATTTGTTAAAGTATCTAATCCATGAAGCTACCCAACTAAATAACAAAAAAAGTATAAATAAAATTAAAGAAGTTGTTAACATTTTAAAATTTATTATATAATTTTAAAATATTTATGTCTATTTGGGGAAGTTTGATAGGTGGAATGATTGGTTTTTCACTAGGAGGACCTTTTGGTATGCTATTGGGTTCCTTAATCGGTGGAAAGATATCTAGAGCTAAAGGCTCTATAAATAATTCTTTTGCACAACCTCAACAAATCTTTGCATTGTCTTTAATTGTTCTATCTGCAAAATTAAGTAAAGCAGATGGACAAGTCAGTAAAGAGGAATTAATTGCAGTCAAAGATAAACTTAAAATTCCTGAAAATGAAATTGACCAAGTTGGAAAAATTTTTAACAAAGCAAAAAACGAGTCTACTGGGTATAAGCCTTATGCAGAACAAATTGCTCAGATTTATAGAGGAAATTTAAACGTACTAGAGGAGGTTATAAATATTTTATTCTACATAGCTGAGGCTGACGGGAACATAAGTCAGGCCGAGTTAATTATGATAGAAGATATATCAAGAATATTTGGCCTCAGTGAAAGTCAATTTAATAGTTTAAAGGAAAGCAGAAAATCATCCGATAAACTTAACCCTTATATAGTGCTTGAAAGCAATCCTGATGATAGCCTAACGGAAATAAGAAAAAGATATATAAAACTAAGTAAAGAACACCATCCTGATTTGCTTTTAAGCAAAGGTGTTCCGCCTGAGGTTATAGAAGAAAGTAAAAAGAAAATGAGATCTATAAATTCTGCTTGGGATCAAGTTCAAAAATTAAAAGACTAGTTACTAAAACTGCTCAGATTCTGTTGAGCCTTCCATTGCAGTTGTTGAGCTTTTTCCAGAACTTATCGTGTTAGATACTGCATCAAAATATGACGTTCCTACTTCTCTTTGATGTTTAACACTAGTATAACCATCTTTTTCTCTTGCAAACTCATGCTCTTGAATTTCAGAATAAGCACTCATCCCTTTTGATTTATATTTTTCTGCGAGCTCAAATATTGCAATATTCTGAGTATGAAAACCTGCTAAAGTTATGAATTGAAATTTATAACCCATTTTTCCAATTTCTTGTTGGAAAGATGCAATTTCATCATCTGACAAATGTTTTTTCCAATTAAATGATGGAGAACAGTTATAAGCTAATAATTTACCTGGAAATTTTTCGTGAATGGCATCAGCAAATTTTTTTGCTTCTTTTAAATTTGGTGTTGCTGTTTCACACCAAATAAGATCTGCATATGGTGCATAAGCTAGTCCTCTGGAAATAGCTTGCTCAATTCCATCTTTAACGTAATAAAAACCTTCAGGAGATCTCTCGCCTGTTAGAAATGGTTTATCATTTTCATCGAAATCATTTGTAATTAATTTAGCAGCATTGGCATCTGTTCTTGCAAGTATAATGAGAGGAACATCAGCAATATCAGCTGCCAACCTCGCTGCTTTTAGGTTTCTTACCATTGTGCCAGTTGGGACCAAAACTTTACCTCCCATATGGCCACATTTTTTTTCACTAGCTAGCTGATCTTCAAAATGAACACCCGCCGCACCTGCTTTAATGAATTTTTTTGTTAACTCAAATACGTTTAATGGACCTCCAAATCCTGCTTCTCCATCAGCAATTATTGGCAACATATAATCAATAGAATTTTCTTTTTTCATATCACCATCTGACAACTCCATATGTTGAATTTGATCAGCTCTAATTAATGAGTTATTCATTGCTTCAACAAGTTTTGGTGCACTATCATATGGATAAAGTGATTGGTCTGGATACATCTCTCCAGCACTATTTGCGTCTGCAGCAACTTGCCATCCACTTAAGTAAATTGCTTTTAAACCAGCTTTTGCATGTTGAACTGCCTGATTTCCAGAAAGAGAACCTAATGTGTTAACGTAAGCTTCTGTATTAAGCAACCTCCATAATTTTATCGACTGGGCTTTACACATAGAATATTCAATTTTCAAAGAACCTTTTAATCTCTCAACTTCTTCTGGCTTGTAATCTCTTTTTATTCCTGCAAATCTTTTTAAATCGTACGAAACGTTTTCAGCTGACATAATTTCCTTTGTTAGGTAATTTGATAATTAGCTCGAATTAAACGAATTAATTTTTTTCTGAGTATTCTTCTGTAAATTCGTTCATACCGCTAGATCCCCAGTCACAATGGTCATCTCTAAGATATATACCTCTAGATTTATGTTCTTGATGATCCTGGTGATTAGTGGTTTGAGAGCTATTTTCTATGTTGTTAATTTTGTTTTTATCCATAATTTGATTAATAATTTACAATATTTACAAATACAATAAAAATGTTGATTTTACTTGTAAATATGATTAATTTTTTGTAAATTTAAATTTACAAAATTTACATGAGTCAAATTGATATCAAAATAGGTAACAAAATAAAGGATCTCAGAAGAAAATTAGGTCTTCAAGCAAAAAAATTAGCTGAACAAATAGGAATTTCACCAAGTTATCTGAACCTAATTGAAAGCGGTAAACGTAAGATTGATGGTGATCTTCTCCTAAAAATTAGTCAAGAGCTTAGAATAGAACTAAGTGATTTATCAAATGAAAACGTTTTAAATCTAGATAATTCAAAAAGAGCTATTGCAAATTTCTCGAATAAAAAAACTATAAACGAACTAAATTTAAAAATTGGACCAAAAATTAAAGCTTTTAGAAGACAATTGGGTATACAAGCTAATAAATTATCTGAGCAACTTGGAATATCGCCAAGTTACTTAAATTTAATTGAAAGTGGGAAAAGAAAAATTGATGGTGATCTTGTTATTAAAGTTTGTAAAGAACTTAAAATTGAACTATCTGATCTTACCAACAAGTATGATTTAAATCTCGAAAACAATATATCAGAGTTACTTGGAGATGAATTATTTGAAGACTTAGATATACTTGGACCAGAAGTAAAAGATTTAGTCAATACAAATCCAAAAATTGCTAAAGCGCTTATAAAATTAGGTGACAATTTTAAACAAAAAGATCACGAGATTATATCTAAAGTCGAAAATATATCTGGTAAAATAATAGATAGTAGAAAAGCAGCCTTTCCGGGAGAGGTAATATCAGATTTTCTTCAAGAAAATAAAAATTTTTTTCCTTTGCTAGAAAATTTTGCAAATAAAATTTTTGAAGAAGTTAAACAGAATAATCGTACACGATATATTGCCCTTTGCGATTTTCTTAAAAAAAAATATAAAATTTTGGTAATAGATGTAATACCAGAGGAAAATAAGCCTTTCTCGAAAATCTATAACACAAAGACTAAAGAATTATTGCTTTCAGATTATTTATCTCTAGAAACCAAAAAACTTCATGCTGCGGCTCAAATAGCCCAAGAAGGTGCTTCAGATATAATTGATCATTATTTATCTAAATTTCAATTTCCATCTTTAGAAGCTAAAAAATTAACTAGAGTGGCTTTACTTAATTATTGTGGTGCAGCAATTCTTATGCCTTACAATTTATTTCATAAAGAATGCAAGGATTTAAAATATGATTTAGAACTATTACAAAATACTTTTGCAACTTCTTTTGAGCAAGTTGCTCATAGAGTGACTTGCCTGCAAGATCCAAAACAACCTGGAATACCTTTTCACTTTTTAAGAGTTGATGTTGCCGGTAATATCTCAAAAAGGTTTTCACTTTCTGGGATTGAAATACCAAGATATGGTGGCGCATGTCCAAGATGGAATGTTTACTCAGCTTTTTCAAGACCTGGTGTTATACAAGCAGCAGTAAGTAAAATGACAAATGGTGAAAAATATGTTTGTATTGCTAGAACTGTAGAAAAAGGTGTTGGAAGATATGGCCAAAAAAAAAGCATGCTATCAATAGGCCTTGGCTGTGAGGCTAAATATGCAAAAGAATTTGTATATACGGAGAATTTGGATTTAAATGATAAAAAATCAGAACTACCAATTGGGGTATCTTGTAGAACCTGCGATAGGTTGGATTGTTCACAAAGAGCTTTTCCACCATTACATAAAAAATTTGATATAGATTTAAACTCAAGGGGAGTTTCAGTATATGTATCTGAATAAAAGATTTATTTTAACTGTAATTTTTTTTGTTTCACTGTGCAAAGCAAGTTTAGCAAATGAGAATTTAAATATTTTATTTGAAAAACTTAATGCTGCAAAAGATTTAAAGACTGCAGAGCAAGTTGAAAAGAGTATCTGGAATACTTGGATCACGCATCCACATAATGAGTATCTAACTAATAAGTTGGAGAATGCAACTTATTCAATGAATAATCGTCAGTACCAATTAGCATTGAAATTATTTACCGATGTTATTAAGGAAGATCCTGTTTGGGCTGAAGCTTGGAATAAAAGAGCCACTTTGCTTTTTATTATGGGTAACTACAAGGAGTCTTTAAAAGATATAGAAAAAGTATTGAATTTAGAACCAAGACATTTTGGTGCTTTGTCTGGGAGAGCACAAATTTACTTGTCATTTAGAGAATATGAAAAAGCTATAAATGATCTGGAAAGAGCAAAATCGATTTATCCAATGATTAAAAGTGCTGAAAGTATTCAAATGATAAAGAATTTGATTAAAGAATTGCAAATTTAGTTTTTCTTAGATCTTTTTCTCGCGATTAGTTGTGTTAAAGAGTCCACCATCATATCTGATGCTTTAAAAATTTCGCTAGGTTGGTATTCATAAGAAAAATTTTTTTCCTCATTCGATTTATCCTCAATTATAATCCCTTTGTCTGGAGAATTATCTTTAATGTAAATTAGAATTAACCACTCATCATCAATTGTTTCATCCCATTTGATAAATATTTCTCCTGTTTCAAATCTTCTATCTATACATCTGAGTATGGACATATGTTTTGTAATATATCTTTTGTTAAGTTGAAAAACTAAACTATTTGCACTTCTATAAAAGCTTTCAAGAGCCAGTTCAATTTTTTGTCTGGCGATATTGTATTCTCTTTCTTTTTTTAAAAGTGTTTCTCTATCATCTCCTTCTTGGATTTCAACGCCTAGAGCCTCAACTCTTTCTCGGATTTTTTGATCCCTTAGTTGTTGATATTTATTTTTAAGTTTTTCTATTCTTTCTTGTAAACCTGAATAATCATCTCTCTTTTCCTTGAGTGCAATTTTTTCTAATTTTTCAAGTTCTTTAATTTCCCTAATTCTGAACTTTTCTATTTGTTGTTCTAATTTAATTTCTTGTAAGAATTTTTTTTGTCTTTCTGCTTGTTCTTTTCTTATTAATGCTTGCTCTTTTCTTAAAAAGATTTTTATATCTTTTGCTCTCTCTTTTTCTAATCTTTCTTCTTCTCTTAATTCTTTTTGTTTAAGTTTTAATTGATTTTCTTCATCTTCTTTTTTTTGCTTTTGTAAAAGTATCTTTTGTTGTTGAGCTATTTCTAATTTTTCTAATTTGATTCTTCTTCTCTCCTCTGCTTTAATTTCTCTGTACTCAATTATTTTTTGATCAATTTTTTGAAAAAATTTTGCAATTGCTTTGTCAATAGCTAAAAGATTTATATTAAACTTAAATGTAAATTTTGATTTTAAAGTTTCTTGAATTCTTATTGTTTTTAGAATTAAACTCTCACCTTTTTTTGGTGTAGAAATTATATTTTTTATATATTTAATTTTTCTTTTTTTTCTGTGTTTAATTTTTTTAGGTTTAACTCTTGTTCTTCTTTTTTTTATTTTTCTATTTAACTTAGATAATCTAGTAGTTTTTTTTGATTTAATGATTTTATTTTTTTTTGATTTTTTTTTTTTATTTTTTTTTTTCTTCATCAAAGTGAATTTTAAGATCTATCAGTAATAATTTAATAAATATAGTCTCTAGTATTAGGAACTGATGTTAATTTTTTTGTTAATTGTAACTGAAATACAACCTGATCTCCCCATTTGAAAGCCATTTCACAACTTGCAAGATAAAATTCCCACATCCTCATGAACCTTTCATCAAACATATCTAAAACTTGATCTTTTTTTAGCAAAAATCTTTCTTTCCAATGTCTAAGGGTGTGGGCGTAATGCATTCTTAAAACCTCTAAATCTGTTATTATTAAACCGGATTTTTCAATCGGGCCGGCGACCTCGCTTAAACTTGGAGTATAACCCCCAGGAAATATATACTTATTTATCCATGGCTGTGGGTCTCTTGGGCTGTTTACTGAGCCAATTGTATGGATTAAAGCTGCTCCATCTTCATTAAGTAATTTTGCAACTTGATTAAAGAACTTTTGATAATATTTTCTTCCTACGTGCTCGAACATTCCAACACTTACAATTCGATCAAACTTTTCATTTATTTCTCTATAATCAATAAGTTTAAAATCTACTTGATTACCCAAATTTAATTCCTTTGCTTTCTTTTTACTATATTCTAACTGGTTTTCTGAAAGTGTTATTCCAACCACATGAGCACTTGTTTTCTTGGCAATGTCGATTGCAAGGGAGCCCCAGCCTGATCCTATATCCAATACTTTTTGATTTGGTTTTATATTTAATTTTTTTATTATATGATCAATTTTATTATTTTGAGCCTCATCTAAAGTATTATTTTCATCTTTAAAGTAGGCACATGAATATTGTCTTTTTTCATCTAAAAAAAGATCATAAAGTTTTTCAGATATATCATAATGATGACTGACATTTTTTTTTGATTTTGTGATTTGATTATAATTAGTAAGATATCTATAGGTTCCTCTAATTTTTTTAAGTATCTTGCTATATATACTTATTTCACTTCTCTTTATATTTTTAAATGCTATTTCTAAAAACTCTGTAAGTGTTCCATTCTCTATTATCAAAGATCCATCTGTATAAGCCTCTCCTAAATATAAATCTGGATAAAACATTAATTTGTAATGTAAAGATTTATCTAATATTCTTAAGTTTATAGGTTTTTCTTTATTAGGTTTGCCTATTTGATATTTTTTTGAATTATAATCAATTAGTATAAATCCATCCTGAGTAAATATTTTATTTAAAAAATTAGCTAAATTCATTATGCAGCTCTTGGTATTTTAATATCAAAATCTAAATTTTTTAATAATGTTTTTAATTCATTCTCTTGATCTTCGGGTAGTAAGTGAAGAGGTGGTAATAAATTTTTAAAATTATTATCTTTACTCTTTAAAAAAGTATGTAATCCTGAAATTAAATTAAATTTATCAAACGTACTTCTTACTTCACATAATTTTTGATTTTGTGTCTGATCTCTTTTGTTTACAAAATCATCATAAACATTTCTTGCAAGTGAAGCTGTAACATTTGCAGTTGCAGTAATAATTCCAGAACAACCAATAGATAGTCCTTCCAGCAGTTTTATTTCAGAGCCAGGCATGATGGAAAAATTATCTATTTTTAGTTTTTTATAGAGGTTATATGAGCTATCTTTTACACCAATAATTTGTTTTGGAAATTTAGAGACTAATTTTTCAATACATTCTAAACTAAAAACATAACCAGATAATTTTTCAAAATTATAAAGTATGATTTCACTTTCAGGTAAAGCTTCAATAATCTTTGAGTAAAAATTTATAACATCATCGTCGTGGTACTTGTAATAAGCAGGTGGCATTATTAAAAATTTGTTTAATTTATTCGATAGTGAAATACTCATCAAATTGATTGTGTCACCTAGCGAATTCAAGCCAGTGCCGATTATAAATTTTTCTTTATGTTGACTGCCAGGTAAATTATTGATCATTTGTATCTTATCGGATAAAGAAATTAGTTGTGACTGGCCTGTACTGCCAAAAAAAACTACACCGTGACACCCTAATTCCATTACATTCTCTGCATGATTAATGGTTTTTTTAATGTTTAGGGACAAATCATCATTTAACACTGATAGTGTTGCAGCGTATATGCCATTTACCTTACTCATTATAATAAATTAATAGATAATATTTTTTTAGTAAAGATTAAATATCTATACTTTTTATCACAACATCCTTAGCTTCGTTTACAATAGATGCCAATCTTGAAAGTTCAGGACTTACATCTGGATGAATTTTTTTCATAATACTCTTGTAAGATTTCATTACTTCTTCTTTTGAATATTTTTTATTTATATCAAGATTTAAAATTTTAAATGCCTCATCAATTTTCATATTTTGAGTATTGTTGGCTTGATTAAAATTATTAAAATTAAATCTTCCAGAGCTTTTTAAAACACGCAAAAGTCCCCAGATCCTTATTAATTGAAGCAAAGTAATACCAGCTTTTGTTTTAATTAAAGGAAGTACCGCCAACAAAAATGGTAATGAGAAAATATACCTTCCTGCATAAAACATAAGAAATGCTAAAAGAACTGAAAAAAAAATTATAAATAATCTAATATACTTTGAAATTTTTTTTGAAGATGTTTTGGCAAACCAGTTTAGGAATAGATATACAACAATAAAAATAATAAGTATTAAAATAAAATAATTCATGTAATAAATTTCATAATGAAAATACCACAATTACAAAAAAAACCAGAAGTAAAATCTTGTCACGATGTCTCTTGGGAAGATAATTATAGCTGGATACATCAAAAAAATATTTTAGAAGTTCTCAAAGATAGTTCAAAGCTTTTACCTGAAGTTAGAAAATATCTAGAGGAAGAAAATGCATATTTTGAATATCAAATGAAAAATACTAAAGATAGTCAAAAAAAAATATTTGATGAAATTAAAGGAAGAATAAAATTAGAGGATCAGTCGTTGCCATTTAAAGATGTTCGCTATGAGTATTGGACCAAAACAACAGAAAAAGGAAATTATTCAATTAAATTAAGAAAAAAAATTAATACCAATGAAGTAGAGGAAATTTGGAATGGAGATAAGGAAAAAGAAAAATTAAATACTGAATATTTTGGTTTAGGAGATTTAGAAGTTAGTTTTAATGATAAATACCTTGCCTATTCTCTAGATTTGAAGGGATCTGAATATTACACAATTCATGTGCGCGATATAGAAACAAATAAATTAATTACTGAAAAAATACAGGAAACAAGTGGAAGCATCACTTTCAGTTTAGATGATAAGTACATTTTTTACTCAAAACTTGATGAACATCACCGACCAAGAAAAATATTCAGACATAAATTGGGTAGCAGTGTTTTAGATGACGAGCTTATTTTTGAGGAAAAAAGTGAAGCATTCACAGTTGGGTTAGGTATTAGTTCAGATGAAAAATTTTTTTTTATTACTTCTTCAGATCATAATACATCAGAACAATATTATTTTTCAGTTGACGAGCAGGAACCAAAACCGAAACTTATTGAAAAAAGGGAAAGAGGAATAATTTATTCCGTAAATTCTTGGGATGAGCATTTTTATAAACACACCAATAAAGATGCTGAAGATTTTAAAATTGAGAGAGCAAGAAGTTTGGAAGATCAAAATTGGGAAGTTTTTATACCCGCAAGAAACGAAGTTTTGATAGGTGGTTTAGTATTTTTGAAAAATTGGATAATACGATCCGAAACCTCAAATGCATTGAGTAAACTTATTCTTAGAGACCCCAAAACTAACAAAGAGGAGGAGATTATTTTTTCTGAGGAAAAAGTTATTGTGCCTGGTGTCTCTTTAGCTCAAAAAGATAAGAATACTGACGAGGTTCACTTATCTTACTCGTCACCAAAAACACCTGGAAGAACGTATTTGTATAATCTTAAGTCTAAAG
>Ga0209433_10000205_pt1 | contig 18123 bp, 17 predicted proteins | sample METZYME_5_50m_FD_187552 | JGI IMG/M metagenome (GOLD analysis project Ga0209433, IMG submission 187552) | Marine microbial communities from oxygen minimum zone in mesopelagic equatorial Pacific - METZYME_5_50m (SPAdes) (version 2) | ecosystem: Environmental > Aquatic > Marine > Oceanic | place...
GTGTAAATAGCCACACCACCAAAAAAACATAATTCTTACTCAAGTTACATAAAAACTTTCTAATGGAGAAAATTGCTTTTTATTTGATCTTGACAAGCTAAGATCATAATATTCTCAATTTTAATAATATAAAATCTTGGTCATATCATGATAAAAATATTAACTGATTATCATCTTATATTTAAACCTTTTTGAAATGAAAAAATTCGAACGACAATATAATTTATTTAAAAATAATGATATCGATTTTTCAGATAAATCTCCTATTCAGGAAATATTTATTAACAAAAAAATTATTAAGGAATGGCAAGAAAAGATAATTAATCATCAAGCCCCTATATTTAAATACGGCTATAAAGATATAAATCAACCTTCACTATTTGAATCGAATTCAAAAGAGTTATACAAATCTTTTAGCCCAATTAAGCTTACTCCTTTACCTTTAAGCTTTTGGAGGTGGCCAAAAGCAATGCATGAAGGTCCTGCGGTTTATTTTGTAATGGATAAAATTATTGATTCTGATAAAAATATAATTTTATATATTGGTGAAACAATTTCCGCAGCAAAAAGGTGGAAAGGGGAACATGACTGTAAAAATTATCTTTCAAGCTATTCAGAGATACTTCAAAAAGCAAATGTGACAACAAGTTTAAACATCCGTTTTTGGCTGGATGTACCAGTTAACACAAAGAAGAGAAGAAGGTTAGAACAAAAACTTATTCAAGCTTGGCTTCCACCATTTAATAAAGAGACAAGGGAAATATGGGCAACACCATTTACTTCTCAAATCAATTAGTAAAAATTGTTATCATAATCATAAGTAAAAAAATGAAATGCGAATCTCAGCAGTCTCGAAAGAAATTAACGAATGGTCAGGATCAGTACTTATTGCTGGGGTTTTGGAAGGAACAATCGAAAGCCAAATAGGTTTATTTAAGACAATAATTAAAGATTCTTTTTTGAGCCAAAGGTTTAATGAGGCAAAGTTTGAGGGTAAAAATAGTCAGAAATTATCAATTGAACTTATAGAAGGCAACATTAAAAAAGTAGTATTTGTAGGTCTAGGCAAGGCCGAAACTCTTCGAGTTGATGATCTACGAAAAGCAGTTGCACTTGTAACTCGTCAAGTTTTTAGTTATGAAAGAAAGTTAGGAATATTTTTCCCCTGGGATGTGTTTGACCCCTCTGCAGCTGCTTGCGCAGTTGGCGAAGCAGTTCAGTTGTCATCTATTAAAGACCTTAGATTCAAGTCAGAATCAAAAGAATCTACTCCAATAGATGAAGTTGAGTTAATAGGATTGGATTACCACGCTACGAAATTAGCCATTGCTGAAATAAATCCAATATGCGAAGGAGTTAAATTTGCAAGAGAACTTGTTTCTGCTCCGCCTAATTCCCTTACTCCTCATCAAATGGCAAATGAAGCTAAAAAATTAGCCACTGATTATGGTCTAGATTTAAAAATTCTTGACAAAAAAAAGTGTGAAGAGCAAGGCATGGGAGCTTTCTTGGCAGTTGCTAAAGGATCAGATCTAGAGCCTAATTTTATACATTTAAAATATTCTCCAAAAGCCGCTCAAAACAAAGTCGTATTAATTGGTAAAGGCTTAACTTTTGACTCTGGTGGATACAACTTAAAAGTAGGTGCTTCTCAAATTGAAAAAATGAAGTATGACATGGGAGGAAGTGCTTCTGTACTGGGAGCAGCCAGAACCATTGCAGAACTAAAGCCGGAGAATGTCGAAGTTCATTTTATTGTTGCTTCATGCGAAAATATGATTAATGGATCTGCCTTGCACCCTGGAGATATCATCAAAGCTTCTAATGGAAAAACCATTGAAGTAAATAATACCGATGCGGAAGGGAGACTTACATTAGCTGATGCTTTGGTCTATGCATGCAAACTAAAGCCTGATGCTATTGTTGATCTAGCCACTCTTACGGGTGCTTGCGTGATTGCCCTAGGAGATGAAATAGCAGGATTATGGACAGATAATGACACCCTTTCTGAGCAATTGACTAAAGCTGCGGGTAAAGCTGGAGAGGGTATATGGAGGATGCCAATGCAAGATTCATACAAGACTGGACTTAGATCGTCTATTGCCGATTTGCAAAATACTGGTCCTAGGCCAGGAGGATCAATTACTGCTGCCTTGTTTCTAAAAGAATTTGTGAACTCAAGCATTCCATGGGCTCACATTGATATCGCAGGCACATGTTGGACTGAGAAAGATAGAGACATAACACCAAAGGGTGCAACTGGTTATGGAGTTAGAACATTAGTTAATTGGGTTAAAGAGTTAAGTCTGAACAAAATTTAAAAAATTAATTATATGCACCCCAAACCTTTTTTAGTCTGTTGTCTCTGCCACAACTTGTTCTATAGAAATTGTATTTAAGAGGATTTCTAACTGCAAAATCTTGATGATATTTCTCTGCTAACCAAAAAACTTTTGATTCAAGAATATCAACCTTTAATTGTTCCAAAGGTATATTTAATAAAATAGATATATTTTCTTGACTATCTTTAGCATCACGCTTTTGTTCTTCATTAGATGTAAAAATAACAGGCTTATATGAATCACCCCTATCACAAAATTGTCCCTTATTATCAAAAGGATCAATATTAAACCAATACTGCTTTAGTAAATCTTTGTAGCTAATAATATCAGAATCAAAGCTAACTTTAACGACTTCTTGATGGCCAATATGATTTTCATACGTAGGATTACTCATATCTCCTCCCGAATATCCACTTTCGGCATTAACAACTCCATCAAGTTTCTCTAGGTCATGTTCTAAACACCAAAAACATCCTCCTGCAAAAATAGCCTCCTGTGATTCAGCAAAGGTTTGCAACGGGCAAAATATTAAAACTTGCAAAAGCATAAACGATACTATTAGTTTTCTAAGAATTTTAGTCATAGGAATCATTAAACTATTAAGTCTAGAATATACTTTGATGCTCTATCTGTAACTCCGGGTTTTCCTAATTTATCTTTCAAGTTTTTATAACCAAGCATTATTTCTTCTTTTTTCGCACTATCTTCAATGATATTTAATGCTGCATTAAATATTTTTTCAGCTTTGAAATCCTCTTGTATAAACTCTGGAATTAACATTTTATTTAAAAGCAGGTTAACTGGTGAAATATATTTAACATTAAATCGCAAAAAATATCTTGCAAAAAAAGCAGTAAATCTACTTACTTTATATCCAACGATTTGTGGAACTGAGTTTAGTGCTAATTCCATATTTATCGTTCCAGATTTAGCCAAAGCCAGATCAGCAGCAGAAAACAAATATGGCTTTACATCATCAACTTCGTTCGACAATATTATTCTTCCAGAAACACCATATTCATTTAATAAATTATTTAAAATTTCATCAAATTCTTTTAAACCAGACGGTATTAGGACAGTAATTGAAGGATCCTTTTCCTGAAGAAGCTTAGCCGCTTTTAGTAATGTGGGTAAAATATATTTAAGCTCTTGTTTTCGAGACGCTGGAATAAGAAGAAGAACTTTCTGTTCAAAAATTAATCCTAATCTCTTAAAAGATTCTTCTTTACTGGGAATATTTTTATAAAAATCCAACATTGGATGACCTACAAATTTTACATCTCCTCCCTTATTTGAATAAAACTTAGCTTCCTCTTCGAAGATAGCTAAAATTTTATCTGTAAAACTAATCAAATCAGTTGTACCCGAATCACCTAACCTCCAGGCCCATTCCTGAGGAGCAATATAATAAATAACTGGTAAATTAGGGAACTTTTTTTTTACTTTTAATCCTAGTCGAATATTGGGCCCCATATAGTCAATTAAAACAACCGCATCAGGAGGTGATGAACTTAAGTAATTATCAATTTTTGATTGTGCACTTAAAGTTGGTAGCACGTAAGGAAGAGCTTCTAAAAAACCAATTGCACCTATTGAAGAAGTATTAGATATTAACTTAGCCCCAGCCTCTTTCATCCTTTCACCACCTAAAGCCATTATCTCTAATTCAAGTTTTCTTTTTTCTGCATTAGTCTTTAAAGCCTTTATTAATAAACTTCCCTGCAGGTCCCCCGAGACTTCACCAGTGCTAATTAATAACTTCATTGTTTTTTTGGCATTAAAGAAGGCATGAGACCTCTTCTACCTTTTCCAATAGAAAGTTCTATAAATCCACATAACCTTGAGGAAGATTGGAATAAATTCTCATGTCTTGCAATCTTTAAAGCATCAGAAATTAAATATTCAGATTTAAATAATAAGTGCCAAATCCTTCTCAATTGTAGATATTCTTCTTTATTATCTTTATCTATACTTAACCTTTTAATTCCAACTTTATTTAGTCCACGCATTCTTCCAGGATGGCCTTCTGCTAAACAATATGGAGGTACATCTCTATCAACTCTTGTCATACCTCCAACCATAGCTAAATAACCAATATGAACAAATTGATGTATCCCCAAACAACCTCCAATAACAGCTCTATCTTCAACAACTACGTGACCTGCAATTTGCACGCTATTAGCTATGACTACGCTGTTACCAATTTCACAATTATGTCCTAAATGTGAATAAGCCATTAACAAATTTTGATTCCCAACTAAAGTTTTCTCCCCTTCATAAGTAGCACTATTAATAGTTACACATTCTCTAAAAGTATTATTATCTCCAATCACAACACCAGTAGAGTCTCCTTTATATTTCAAATCTTGTGGTTCTAAGCCAATACATGCTCCTGGGAAAATCCTATTATTTGATCCTATTTTTACTTTTCCCTCGATAATTACATTTGGACCTATCCAAGTATTTGGACCAACAATCACATTTGGACCAATAACAGCCCCAGAACCTACACATACACCTTCCCCAAGTTCAGCCTTAGGAGACACATCTGCAAAGTCATGAATATGAGCTTTGTTATCTACGTTAAAGCTTTCATGAGATTCAATGTCACTTTCACTCATTAGTTCAATCCACAAGAGAGAACATCAAATCTCCAGAGCAAACCAACTGATCATCCACTTTTGCTTCTCCCCTAACTTTTCCGAATCTCTTCCTTTTGATGCTTATCAATTCACAAGATATTAATAATTGATCTCCGGGAACCACTGGACGCCTAAATCTAACTGAATCTATTCCAGCGAAAACAAACAGTCCTTTTGGAAGATCAGGCATTTGAGAAACAATCAAACCACCCACCTGAGCCATTGCTTCAACTATTAAAACACCTGGCATCAATGGTCTTTCAGGGAAATGGCCTTGAAATTGGGGCTCATTCAAAGTGACATTTTTTATAGCCACAGCTTTCTGGCCTGGTGCATGTTCTACAACTCTGTCAACAAGAGCAAAAGGATATCTATGTGGCAAAAGCCCCATGATTTGCTCGCTATTTAAAACAAGAGGTTGAGAATGAGAAATGTTAGTCAAAATCAGATTTAATTAAGTTAATACTTCTTGAAGAGAAGAGGCAAATTCCGTATGAAGAGAGTGTGACCCTTTATAAACAAAAATTTGAGCTCTAGGTAAGCCAACAAAAGCTAAATCTCCAATCAAGTCAAGCAATTTATGACGCACTGGCTCGTTTGAAAATCTCAAGGGTGGATTCACCCAAGATTCACCATTACAAACCAACGCATTTTCAAGTGCGCCTCCCTTAATTAGACCAGCTTTCTTTAATTCTTCTAGCTGATCAAGAAAGCCAAAAGTTCGTGCAGGCGCAATTTCTTTAACAAAATTATTTGGAGACAAATTAATAGAAAACATTTGCTGTCCAATTGCCTTATATGGGAAATCAACCAAACCTATTAATTTCAATGTTTTTGATGGTAAAGCAAAAATTACACTTTCCCCTTTGTTTATAAAAATTGGAGATTTTATTTCTGGCCTTGGTCTGGGAGATGAAATGGAATTAATCATTCCTACTTTTTGAATTTCCTCTATCCAACCAATAGCTGAACCATCAAGTAAGGGGATCTCATTCCCAGTTATCTCTATATGTGCATGAGTTAACCCTGATCCAACTAATGAAGCAAGCAAATGTTCAACAGTAGATACTCTTTTTCCATTCAGATCAATTGTTGTACATAAAGGCGTATGCCTTACTTGCGAAATATCTATAGGAAAAACTTTATTAGGCTCATCTGAGAAAGAGATATGAAATCCAGTTAAATCTGTTGGCTTAATAATGACTGTGCATTGAAGACCTGTATGCAATCCAATACCATCTTTTTTTATTTCATTTTGAAGCGTCCAACCTTCTTCATAATCATCGGGGAAAGAGAACACTAGAATTTCCAGCCAATACCAATGTTATATCGCCAATTACCACTGAAATCCTGAGTCGCTGCCTCTATACGAATTGGGCCAACAGGTGTATTAATAACTGCTCCAGGTCCAACAGAAAAACCAGATCCTGGTTTTTCTAGAATTTTTCCGGGCTTCCCTGGAACATTTGATTGAGAACCAAAATCAGATCCTGCGTCAACAAATAATACTCCAGAAATTAATCGCCAAATAGGAAATCTATATTCTCCTGTAGCCTCTCCAAAATTTCTTGCAACGCCTAGGTCACAAGAGTTCCAACCTCGAACAGAGCTAGCCCCCCCTAAGCAAAATGCTTCATAAGGAGGCAGATCTCCGATGATGGTTCCGATCTTTGCTTGAAAACCTATCGATTGAGAGCAATCTGATTTTTCACCAAGTTTGGGACGACATCCCTTATGAAACTTAAGCCAATTAATAGGATAAAAACGAGAATAATTAATCCTAGTTCTATTAAATGTCGGTGAATTTTCACCTAAACTAAAAAATTGTTCAGTACCTATATTTAAAAAATTTCCAGAGGTGGGATTTCTTGAATTATCTAAATTATTGTATGTAACGGCACTTTTTAAACTGAATAATATATTTTCTGTAGCACAATTGTATCCAACACAAATAACTTCATTTTTAGGAACTTTACCGTCAATAAAATTTGTTGATGCTACTCCATATGGTCTTTTATTCCCCGCGTAATCTATTGGCTTAACTTTCTGAAAATTAGCACCAATAAGTACACTCCAAGGAACCTTTTTTAGAGGCTGTCCACCATTTAAGGGCCTTGCGAAAGAGAAACCTCCTCCTGTTCTCTCAAGAACAATAGAGTCACCCTCATAATCAAACCAGCTAAACTGAGGCGCAGATAACTGAGCAGAAGAAAGATTAGTAAATGGACCAGTTTCAATTAAAGTTTTATTATCGTTAAGATCTAAGTTTTGAGATTGATTGATGTCGTAACTTATCAATGAATTAGGGGATTCATATCTATCTGTAACTCCTCTAATACTCCCGCCCTCTTGACTTCTAAATTCTTGAGGAACTTCTCTACTCAAATATAATGAAGTTCGAAAAGATGTTCTATGTTTATCATTTTTAATCCACGGATCATACAAAGATAGATTTAGGAGTGCTCCATATTCTCCATAAGTCAAATTCATATTTGATGACCAAGCTCTCCCAACCAAATTGGACTCTTGCAATCCAATCTGTCCGAACACACCTTGCCCTCCACTATAACCTAGTCCACCAGTCAAAGAGCCTGTTCTTTGCTCAGTTATCCCTAGTGAAATAATAATCTTTCCAGGTTCCGAATTTACTGGTTTAAGAGTTACCTTTACATCATTAAAAAGCGAAGTTGCGTATAATCTTTTAATATCTGATTCTAATTTATTCCTATTAAAAATATCTCCAACTTGAGTTGTTAATTCTCTTTCAATTACCCATCTCTTTGTTTTTCCCTTTATCAATCTACCTTTTTCATCTTCTGTATTTCCATCTTCATCTATAAAATTTATCTCAATACCAGAAATATACCCTTCTTGAATATTAAGTTCAACTCTTCCTTCTTTAGTTACGCGCCTTGGACCAGATATCCTTGCTAAAGAGTATCCTTTACTATTGTACCAATCCTTAATTTCATTAATCCTAATTCTTAGAGTATTGAGATTTAAGGTTTTTCCATAATCATTATTAAATATCTCATTTAATTTTGTATTTGATATTTTTCTTTCAAGTGGAAATATAACTATCTTATTTAATATAGGATTAGGTTCAATTTTAATCAAAAGTTGAACTCCTAAAGAACGCTGCAAAGATTCAATTTTCGCGCCAGAGAACCAGCCTGTTGAATAGATTCGATCTAAGTCCTTCTTAACTTCTTCACTCGTAACTTTACTACCTGGTCTAATTAACATTGCATCATATGCAATATTTTCCAAGCGTTCTTTATCAGGATGGTCTTCAAGTCCCTCAATAACAATCTCAGAAATTAATACTCTTTTTTCTTCAATAATATTAGTTTCATCTTTTTGATTTTCTCCTTCAGAAATCAAAAAATTATCAAGATTTAAATTAAATTTATTATAAATTGATTTATCAGTCACTTGCAAACTTTCACTATGCTTATTTTCAACAGAAAAATGATTTTCACTTGAGATAATTTTAGAAGCTTTAATTTCTCCAAAAAGACTAATAAAAGGGACTGCCAAAGCAATGGAAAATAAACTTTTGCTTCTTAATTTTTTATTAGAACTGGCGTGTCTTTTGAGCATAAATTTAAAAGCAATTCAATTAAATGATGGGATAATTGGTCAAGAATAATTTGCTTAAGAAGCATTAGAAGAGTCTTTTTCTATGCGTTTCAAAATCTCCTCATAAGCATCTATAACTCCCCCAAGATCTTGCCGAAAGCGATCTTTGTCAAGGATTCTCCCCTTGGGATCAGAATTTTTTTTATCCCAAAGCCTACAATTATCAGGACTGATTTCATCAGCTACCACAATTTTGCCTAACGAATTAAAACCAAACTCTAGTTTAAAATCAACCAACAATAAATCGAGTGACTCAAAATGTTCTTTTAAAATTTTGTTTACGCTTCTAGTGATTTCCTCTACTACTTTCATCTGAGAGGGAATTATTATATCCAGCATCTTTAATCTTTTTTCTGTAAGTATAGGGTCTCCTAATTCATCATCTTTATAATATAAATCAAGGAGTGGAGGGTCTAATATTGTTCCTTGCTTAATCGGTGTCTCTCTACATAATGAACCTGTTGCAATATTCCGAATAACAACTTCTAAAGGGATCACACTGATTTTATCCGCAATCATGAATGTTTCCGATTGAAGTTCTATAAAGTGTGTTGGAATTCCATTCAATTCAAGCAATTTAAAAAGGGCCGCAGAAATTTTGCAATTCAACCGCCCTTTACCGTCAATCTCTGATCGTTTTTTTGCGTTAAAAGCAGTAGCATCGTTTTTGAACTCGATTAAAACCCTATTTGGATTTTCACACGCAAAAACTCTTTTTGCCTTACCTTCATAAATTAGTGAACCTTGGATATGATTCATTTATACCTCTGATATCTGATTAGTATAAATAGACAATGCTACAAAAATCACCTCAATCAAGAGAATTTATTTAAAATCTAAATTCCAAACAACTAGCTAATTTTTCTTTATGCAATTTATTAACTAATAATCAAAAGGTACTAAAAAATCGACTAAAACTATGTTTTCATTCAAGCAAAAGCAAGACTATGACAAAGAATCAAAAAACTGAAGAATTAAAGCGAATATTAATAGTTGGAAGTGGAGGGAGAGAAAACTCTATCGCTTGGGCTCTATCAAAAAATCAATCTATTGAACAAATATATGTTTGTCCTGGCAATGGTGGAACCGCCAACTTTAAAAAATGTATTTGCCTAAAACCTAAATCTGAAGATAAAAAAACAATCATTAATGAGTGTCTTCGACTTGAAATTGATCTAGTCATCATTGGTCCTGAAGTTCCCTTATCTGAGGGCTTAGCAAATAAAATGCGTGAAGCTGGATTAACAGTATTTGGTCCAGGGAAAGACGGTGCTCAATTAGAGGCAAGTAAAGACTGGTCTAAAGCTTTAATGATTGAGAACAATATTCCTACAGCCAAATACTGGTCTTCAGATTCTAAAGAAGAAGCACTAGAAATTCTTAGAAGATTTAATCAACCCCTTGTTGTTAAAGCAGATGGTCTTGCAGCAGGAAAAGGTGTCACTGTTTGTGAAACCATTGAGGAATCTAAGGAGGCGATTAAGGACATTTTTTCTGGAAAGTTTGGCTTGGCAGGTAATAAGGTGATCCTCGAAGAAAAAATTGAAGGACCTGAAGTTTCTATTTTTGCTCTTTGTGATGGAGAAAAATTAATTGTTCTTCCTCCAGCGCAAGATCACAAAAGATTACTTGATGGAGACCATGGACCAAATACTGGCGGGATGGGAGCTTATGCACCTGCGCTTTTAATTAATGATCAAGATCTTAAAAATTTAACTGAACTGGTTCTTATCCCTACTCTAAAAGGCTTGCAAAAAAAGAAAATCAAATACATAGGCGTCATTTATGCGGGCTTAATGCTTACATCTTCTGGACCAAAAGTTATTGAATTTAATTGCCGCTTTGGCGATCCAGAATGTCAAGCTCTAATGCCTTTAATGGGTGAGGAATTTGCCTCTGTGCTTTTTGCTTGCGCGCGCGGAGATATTGAAAATGCACCAAAACTTACGTTTAGATCTCAATGCAGTGCCTGTGTAGTTGCGGCCTCAAAGGGATACCCCGAAAGCCCTCAAAAAGGTGACAAAATTAATATTAAAGTTGAACCAAATTCTTCTCTCCAAGTTTTTCATGCTGGAACCACAATTGATGAATTTGATAATATAATTACTTCGGGAGGTAGAGTTCTTTCGATAGTTGCTCAAGGAGAAAACTTCGACAGAGCTTTCAATTTAGCCTATTCTAGCCTAAAAGATATTGACTTTAATGGCATGCATTTTCGAAAAGACATAGGTTACCAAGTTAGAAATATGTAATTTAGTTTACCATCAATGGATAATTCAAATTCAAATAGAGATAATAATTTTTCATCATTAAAAGATGATGTCTTGTTAGATAATTTAAGTATTTCAGAAAAAATAAATTTATGGTGGTCAAGATTTAATTTAAGATCCAAGTTACTAGCATTTGGAACACTAGTAGTTAGTTTTATAATGACGCTGATAACATTTTTTGCTTTGAGTAGTATACAAAAAGATGCTGGGATGAATGATACAAGATACGCCAGAGATTTAGGGTTATTATTATCTGGAAACGTTACGGAATTGGTTGCGAAGAATCAAACAAGAGAACTTTTCAACGTTGCAGAAAAGTTTTGGCGTTCAAGCAGAAACCTAAGATACATTTTCTTTACTGACCCGGATGGCTTTGTAAAATTAGGTATTCCAGTAAGTGCAACAACCTCAGAACCTGAGGTTGAAGGTGCTTTACAACTAACCAGAAAACTACAATTACCGAGTGAATTAAAAAAACAACCTCAATTTCCACTAGTCAGACAACATTCAACTCCACAAGGCCAGGTAACTGATGTTTTTGTTCCCATGCTTTGGAAGGGTGAATATCTAGGCACCTTAGCTCTGGGAGTAACGCCAAATAAAAAAGCTCTTGCTACTGCAGCCTTGACCAGAGAAATTACTGTTGCAGTATTTATCTCTATTTGGGTTTTAGTAATAATAGGTGCAGTATTTAATGCACTAACAATCACTCGACCAATCAGAGAATTAGTGATTGGAGTCAGAGAAATTGCTAAAGGTAATTTCAAATCAAGAGTTGATCTTCCTATGAGTGGAGAACTTGGGGAACTTCTAACTGGGTTTAATGCAATGGCATCTAGATTAGAAGACTATGACGCTGCAAATATTGAAGAATTAAAAGCTGCACAAGTCAAACAGCAATCTCTAATAGCCACCATGGCAGATGGAGCGCTTCTTCTTGACGAACAAGGAAATATTGTTTTAGTTAATCCAACTGCTAGAAGACTTTTTCGCTGGGAGGGTAGAAATCTTGATGGTCAAAAATTATTAAATCAACTTCCTGATTCTCTTGTAAAAGAAATTGAAACTCCAATAACATCATTATTAAACAACTTTGGTGACAGCGATGATTTACGTTGCAACCTTGAAGAACCACCGAGAACACTGCGTATAGTTTTAAAATCTGTAAGAGACACTACAGGAGAGAATATCAAGGGTATTGCTGTTACGGTTCAAGATCTCACTAGAGAAGTTCAATTAAATGCAGCGCAAAAGAGATTCATTAGTAATGTTTCTCACGAATTAAGAACGCCATTATTTAATATTAAAAGCTATGTTGAGACACTTTATGACTTGGGTGAGCAACTTACAAAAGATGAGCAAAAAGAATTTCTGGGAGTTGCAAATTCAGAGACAGATAGGCTTACTCGCCTTGTAAATGATGTTCTTGACTTATCCAAGTTGGAATCTGGAAGAACGATACAATTAGAAGCACTCAATATAAAAGAAGCGATGGAACAAACAATAAGAAATTATAAACTTAATGCTGAAGATAAAAAAGTCAAATTAATACTAAGTGTTGAGAATAATTTAGCATTTGTTTTAGGTAACTGGGATATGCTCCTCCAGGTTTTAGACAACCTAGTTGGAAATGCACTTAAATTTAGTCAGTCAGGAGGAATAATAAATCTAAAGGCTTACACGTGGCCTGACATATGCGTTGCTTCACCTGTTGATTTAGATAATAAAGCTCCACATTGCGATATTGTGTCTCCAATACCAAAAATCAGAGTTGAAGTTTCTGATACAGGATGTGGCATATCAGAAATTGATCAACAAAGAATATTTGAGCGTTTTTACAGAGTTGAAGATTCAGTTCATACTGAAGTAGGGACTGGACTAGGGCTCTCAATCGTTAAAGGAATCGTTAATAAACACGGAAGTGAAATAAGAATGGCTAGTGAACCAAATACAGGAACGACTTTTTGGTTTGAACTTCCACTAGAAGACTCTGATGCTGATCAGCTATTACTAAAATCTGCAAGAAAAAATTGGGAACTTGAAAATGATAAGTCTTTAATAAAATAGGATTACTCTTCAACTGAGTTAATACTTTTAAAAACACCTGGCAACTGCTCTTCAGGATTAACACGATGAGGCGCACCACTAAATATCTGTTCAAAGTTAGAGAATGAATCTTTAATCTCAGGCCCTTCATTAGTAATGATATATTCTCGTATCCTTTTGTCGTGCCAGGATCCGCGCATCTTAAAAACATTTATTGCCCTTGCCATTTCACCTCTAATTTCTACATATTGCAAAAGCAAAATAGTGTCAGTTATTGTTGAAATATGAGAATCAGTAATTGAATGGCTTCCCATGAATTCTTCTGCAGTATTAGTAAAGAATCCTGCGATTTCTTCTTGTTTTGCATAACCAGTTACTCCAATAACAAACTGTCTAAATGCATTAAGACTTACACCTCTAGCTAATGCAGATAGAGAATCTATTGCCATTCTGGAAGGTTTATATTCGCAGATCTCTGATTTGATAATTTGCAAATGGTCTTCCAACCCCGTTGATTCTGGATAAGCACAAATTATCTTTAGTAACCCATCAGATTCCATTTTTTCAAAATCAATCCCCCAGCTTGTTGCATTTCTAAGAAGTTGTGCTCTTGATTCTTCATATGCAAAAAGTATTGTTCTTTCTTTATTTATATAAGCATCTTCAACAAATTTAGACACCAGCATTGTTTTTCCAGTACCCGTTGCGCCAGTTGCAAGAATAATTGAGTCTTGAAAATATCCTCCTCCACACATATCATCCAAATCAGGGACCCCAGAACTTATTCGAATATTTGATGATCTTTGAGTTAACCTCATGGCACCTAAAGGAAACGCAATTATTCCCTGTGGTCCCATAGTGAAAGGGAACTCACCCTTCATATGAGTTGTGCCTCTTAATTTCAAAATTTCTACAGTTCTTCTCCTCTTTTCTGCTTCTAAAACATTTCTCAGAATTACAACATTGTCAGAAACGAATTCTTCAACTCCATATCTAGCAATAGGTCCATATTCATCTATTCTTTCAGTGGTCATAACAGTAGTTACACCTATTTCTTTAAGTCTTGCTATTAGACGGAAGATCTCTCTTCTAACAACATAAATAGCGTCATATTGTTGGAAAACTGCTGTCATAGAATCTATTGCTACTCTCTTAGCTTTAAACTTTCTAATCGCATAACTGATTCTTTCAATTAATCCTGATAAGTCAAAACTTCCAGCCACATCTTGACCATCTGGATCTGGAGATGCATCTAAAATAAAAAGTTTATTTTGATCAATTAATCCTTGCAATTCCCAACCAAAGCTTGCAGCATTTCGAACGATATCTAAAGGGGATTCTTCAAAAGTAACAAAAATCCCAGGCTCATCATAATTGCATATTCCATGATGAAGGTATTGCAGCGAAAATACTGTTTTACCTGTACCTGATGTTCCGCTAACTAAAGTGCTGCGCGCATTTGGCAACCCACCATGGCAAATATCATCAAAGCCCTCAATTCCAGTGGGGAGTTTTTGAACATGCATTTTTGGTCGAATTTTTTATTGAAGAACACTAAGAGCTCTTATATATATAAAACATAATAAAAAAACACTAAGAATTGCTTCGTTATCGGTTGGGCTTAAGAATTCATTTACTTCTTGTTTGAATAACGCCATTATTTATCTGAAGAATAAAACATTTCTTGATCTGACAGTTCATCATACAAAAGGTCCAATCCAATTAGCACCTTTTCTCTGTCTGATAGGTCACCAATTATTCTTCTGACAGGTGGAGGTAAAATCTTAGATAAAGTTGGAGTAGCAAGTATTTTGTCTTCTTCAGCTAATTGAGGACTTTTCAAGACATCAATAACTTTGAGAGCATAGACACCTTTGAATTCACTTTCTAAAATTTCTCTCAAAGTGTTCAAAGCCCTCATAGAGTTTGGAGTATTCCCAGCCACATATAGCTTGAGGATATATGTCTTTCTTGCATTCATTTAAAACCTCTGAAAAAATCTATGGAGATATGCCCTTCTATGATCTTGACTAAATAACCAACAAAAAGCCAAAATGTTATCTTGTTTTTCGATTACGATTACGATTAAGGCTTAATCGATTAAAAAAAGGAACCACCCTTTTATTTATTTCGAGCCTTAACGTGTCACCAATAATCATGGCTGATAAAAAATCATCTTCTGCAAAAGAAGCCTCACAAGATAAAACTTATGCGATAGTTGAAGCTTCTGGGAAGCAATTCTGGCTTCAACCTAATCGTTATTACGATTTAGATAGGTGCCACGCAGAAGCTGATGAAATTTTAACAATTGACAAAGTCCTACTTTTTAACGATGGTAAAAATTTGAAGGTTGGGAAACCTTATGTAAAAGATGCAAAAGTTGAAATTAAAGTCCTTGAGCACAGAAGAGGTCCTAAAATAATCGTATATAAAATGAGACCAAAGAAAAAGACAAGGAGAAAAAATGGCCATCGTCAAGAACTTACAAGAGTTTTAGTTCAATCAATATCTGTAGGATCAAATATGAAAAAATCAAAAGAGACAAAAGATGCTAAGAGCACTGCTAGTAAAGTAGAATCTAAATAATTAAAAATTAAAAAGTTACATAAATCATGGCTCACAAGAAAGGTACAGGTTCAACTAGAAACGGAAGAGATTCAAACTCCAAAAGACTTGGAGTAAAAGCTTATGGCGGCGAGAAAGTAACTGCTGGGTCTATTCTTATTCGCCAAAGAGGCACTTCTATACTTCCAGGAATAAATGTAGGTAGAGGGAAAGACGATACTCTTTTCGCCTTAACTGATGGTTCAGTTCATTTTGAAAGCATTCGTAGAGGATTAAAAAATAGAAAAAGAATTAACATCTCCGCAGCGTAAGAAATCTAATTTATTTTGGTAAAGGTTTATAAGCTCGTGTAGTAATTAAAAAAGGATGAAAAACCTCTAGGTACTTTGTTTGTAAAGTAGAAAAGAAATTTTCAATCATACTTGGATCGTCAAAGTGAAAAGGATACTCTCCATTCTCGCCTTTATAAAAATACCAATTCATTAGAGCTACTCCTTTTGGTGAAAGTTTTTTCAAAAATATCTCCAATTGTTTAGCTGGATCTGGAAGATGCTCAAGGACATCCAAACAAACAAGAGAATCAAAAATTACATCAGAGGTGCTTTCTAAGTCTCTAAAGATAGAAATCTTTTTTTCGATACCCAATTCCTTAGACCTATATTCTACAAAACTGCGATTTTGTGGGTTGAGGTCCACAAACCAAACATGTTCAACATCTGGCAAAAATGAGGCAGCAAGAGCATGCGTACCAATACCTCCACCAAAATCTAAAACTTTTCCAGAAGCAAATTTTTGCTGTAATCGAAGAGTATCAGCTATGTAATTAGAACTATTTAAATGCCAAGATGCTAGATCTATTAAATGAGCATCTCCTACTTTTTCTTCATAAAAATCGCTTGCATTATTCTCAGTAAATGCTCCTGGATGCAAAGCGGCCAAATCATCGACACCGTTAAGCAACCTTTGCTCTAATTCATCATTATTAATAGTAAGGAAATCAATTAGATGACTTTTTAGACTAAATCCATCTTTAAGGAAAGATGAAATACTTAAATCTAAATTGGTCATATTATTTGGCTCACTGAACACACTGAGTTATAACTCTAAATGTTCAGGGCTACTTGAACAATCATTTCACCTTTGCCCTCAACCTTCAACATTAATTTTGGAAAAACCTTTTGGATTTGTTGTCATTGATAAGCCTGCTGGTCTTACTTCTCACGATTGCGTCAGCCGACTTAGAAAAGTATTTGGTATAAAAAAAATTGGTCATAGTGGAACTTTAGATCCCTTAGTCACAGGAGTACTCCCTATAGCAATAGGTAATGCGACTAGATTAATCTCTTATTTACAAGGAACTAAAAGTTATATAGGCATCATTCAGTTGGGCACATCTACGAATACTGATGATATGCAAGGAGAAATTATAGAATCAAAAAACTGGCCATTAATTAGCGAAGATGATTTAAATTATCTACTTGAAAATTTTCGAGGAGAGATATTACAAAAGCCTCCTATTTTTTCCAGTGTTCACGTTAAAGGAGAGAGAGCTTACAAGAAAGCAAGAAAAGGAGAAAAATTTGATTTAATTCCTAAGAAAGTTACGATAAATAAATTAAATTTAATAAGCTGGTCTCAAAACAAAGGTGAGTTATTAGTTGACGTTAACTGCTCAACAGGAACATATATCAGATCATTAGCTAGAGACATTGGAGCTAAAATCGGATGCGGTGGCTATTTAAAAAAGTTGCGCCGTACAAAAGCATATAGTTTCAATGAAAAGCATTCGGTTGTACTTCCTGAGAAATTAGAATTTTACCCAGAGGATAAAAAACCTAAAGTTCTTAATCCTAATATCTTTTTTAAACATCTTTCATCTTTTGAATTATCTTCTGAAGAAGATATTATAAGTTGGCGCTCAGGAAGAAAGATAAGTTTTAAAGACAATATTGAACGTTTAAAGATAGGAAAGAATAATGGTATTGAAGATAATATTACTCATACAAAAAATATATTAGTATTCGACAAAGAAAGGAAAATACTAGGCATAGCAAATTCAGATGAAAGTTATACAATCAAACCTAAAGTTGTTTTCGATGCAATTGGCTAAAGGCAATAAATCTATATCTTTTGATAATAATTTATACCTTTTATATAATTCACTTATAGGTTTTTATTTGCACACCTGTATAATAATGTTTTAGAATTTCACTGAAATTCGCTCCTCTTTCAGCCATAGATTTTGCACCCCATTGACTCATCCCCACCCCGTGACCAGCGCCATATCCTTCGACTACTAGAAAATGATTTACTGGGATCGGCGGAAGAGCTCGTAGAGAAGATTCATCAACTATATTATCAGCAAAATTATATTTTTTATCTTGATTAATTTGGTTAAATCTCAAATAGACTTCAAATTTAGTACTAAGTAATTTTAATCTTTTTCTTAACTCTTTACCTGAGATAATCTTATTTTCATTATTTCCTTGTATTCTAATTTTTAAGGCTCTTCCAGTATTACTTTTATCAATAATCTGAATACTATTTATTCCACCTAGTTTAGGAAATTTTTTTTTCAATTCAACAGAGGTAAATTCACTCTTCCATCTATATTTT
>Ga0209433_10000207_pt1 | contig 18042 bp, 16 predicted proteins | sample METZYME_5_50m_FD_187552 | JGI IMG/M metagenome (GOLD analysis project Ga0209433, IMG submission 187552) | Marine microbial communities from oxygen minimum zone in mesopelagic equatorial Pacific - METZYME_5_50m (SPAdes) (version 2) | ecosystem: Environmental > Aquatic > Marine > Oceanic | place...
GATTCCATTTGAAAAATGTGCGAGGAGATATCCTTGGTGGATTAACTGCAGCAGTTGTTGCATTACCTTTAGCATTAGCTTTCGGTGAGACTGCCCTTGGTGATGGAGGTGCTATTTATGGTTTATATGGGGCAGTAATTGTTGGTTTTTTAGCTGCTTTGTTTGGGGGCACTCCCTCTCAAGTTAGTGGGCCAACTGGGCCAATGAGTGTTACTGTCGCTGTCTTAGTCATAGCAATTCTTCAAAAAGAGTCATTATCCAGCTTACCTGCAGAACAAATCGTTCCTTTGATAATGGGAGCTGTAATTGTAGGAGGAATATTTCAAATTTTATTTGGTCTATTGAAGCTTGGTAAATATATAACTTTAGTCCCATACTCAGTTGTTTCAGGCTTTATGTCTGGAATAGGTTTTATTATTATTGCAACTCAATTAGGACCTCTACTCGGGATTCAAACAGATAAGGGTGTTCTAAATGGTTTAATCTCCTTGTCTCAAAATTTTGCACCATTCCTACCAGCAGTTGTAGTTTCGGCTTTGACAATGATAATTGTATTTTTTGCCCCAAGAAAAATTACACAATGGGTTCCATCCCCCTTACTAGCATTACTTATAATTACACCCTTATCAGTGCTAATTTTTAATGATTCTAACCTAATAGAAAAAGGTAAAGATGTTTTACCAAGAATTGGCAATATCCCAGAGGGAGGTCTGCAGTTTAGTATGCCAGATTTTAAATATAAGACTCTTATACTAACTGGAGGTTTGCAACTAGCAGTTTTAGGGGCAATTGACTCACTTTTAACATCCTTAGTAGCAGATAATATTACACAAACAAGACATGATTCAAATAGAGAATTAATTGGTCAAGGCATCGGAAACGCTGTAGGTGGATTCTTCGGAGGTTTACCTGGTGCCGGTGCAACAATGAGAACTGTTATAAATGTCAAATCAGGCGGAATGACTCCTTTATCTGGGATGACACATTCAATTGTTCTATTAATAGTTCTTGTTGCTGCAGGACCACTTGCATCTCAAATTCCTAAAGCTCTCCTTGCTGGTATTTTAATAAAAGTAGGCTTGGATATTATAGATTGGAGATTCTTATTAAGAGCACATAAATTATCTATTAAGACCGCTGCAGTTATGTATGGTGTGCTTTTAATGACTGTATTTTGGAACTTAATATGGGCTGTTTTAGTAGGTGTATTTGTAGCAAATATGTTAACAATTGATTCAATTACACAAACTCAATTAGAAGGTATGGATGAAGATAATCCTATTGATAATAAAAGTTTAAATAATGCTCAATTACCATCAGACGAGAAAGATTTATTAGATAAATGCGGTGGAGAAGTAATGCTTTTCAGGTTAAAAGGCCCTCTTAGTTTTGGAGCTGCTAAAGGCATTTCTGAGAGAATGATGCTTATAAAGAAATATAAATTTTTAATATTAGATATTACTGATGTCCCACGAATGGGAGTAACTGCATCATTAGCTATTGAAGACATGATGTTAGAAGCAAAAAATAATAATAGGAAAGCTATTGTTGCTGGAGCTAATGAAAAAGTAAAAGAAAGATTAGCAAAATTTGGAGTTGAGGGTATAGTCTCTTCCAGAAAAGAAGCTTTAATTGCAGCAGTTGATGAATTAAGTAAATAGTTTATATGGGGTTAGATCTATTACTTCAGAATATTTTTGCACCTACAGTATTATTCTTTTTTATTGGAGTGATTGCTGTATTCTGCAAATCTGATTTAGAAATACCTGCTCCATTACCTAAATTATTTTCACTTTATTTATTATTAGCTATTGGATTCAAAGGTGGGATTGGAATACAAGAAAGTGGGCTTTTAAATAATCAGGTTTTACTAACCTTGAGTGCAGCGGTATTGATGTCGTTAATTATTCCAATTCTAGGATTTATCGTTCTTAGACTAAAATTTAATGTATTTAACTCAGCTGCAATCGCTGCAGCTTATGGATCTATTAGCGCAGTCACATTTATATCTGCAGAAAGTTTCCTCGTAAGCCAAAATATAGAGTCTGATGGATTTATGATAGGTGCTCTGGCAATAATGGAATCACCAGCTATTTTAGTTGGACTTTTATTAGTTAAATTAGCTGGACCAAAAGATCGTCCAAATTCAAGAAAACTACATTTAAGATCAATATTACATGAATCATTCTTAAATGGTTCTGTTTATTTATTACTCACAAGTTTAGTAATTGGATTTTTAACTTCATCCACCAATCCCACAGCTATTGAAAAGATGTATCCTTTCACACATTCTATATTTTATGGTGTGGAATGTTTTTTCCTTTTAGATATGGGCATGGTAGCTGCGCAAAGACTTCCTAGCTTAAAAAAAGCAGGTTCTTTTCTAATAGCATTTGCAATATTAATGCCAATATCAAATGCATTTATTGGAGTGTTTATAGCAAGATCTTTATCTCTTAACCCTGGAAATGCTCTATTATTTGTGGTGTTATGTGCAAGTGCATCATACTTAGCAGTTCCTGCTGCCATGAGAATGACAGTTCCTGAAGCTCGCTCAAGTTATTACATTTCAACAACATTAGGGTTAACTTTTCCCTTCAATATAGTATTAGGTATTCCTTTGTATATGAGTCTTGTAAATAAAGTAATCCCACTTTCGCCACTTTAAAATGAAAAGATTAGATTTGATTTTTAGTGAAAGAGAGCTAAATGCGATCTTAAATACCTTAGAAAATGCAGAAGTACCTGGTTATACCGTAATGAAACATGCAACTGGAAGAGGGCCTGAAAGAGTTGTTACTGAGGATATGGAATTCACTGGCTTAGGAGCAAATGCACACGTTATTGTGTTTTGCGAACAAGAAATTATTGACAAAATGAGAGATGAGATCAGGTCAGTACTCAATTATTACGGTGGAGTAGCTTATATTTCTGAAGCAACACCACTCTAAAATTATTGTTATTAAAGAATTAGGAATGAATCCAATCGACTCTAATATTTTTTCTACTGTTTAAGTATCTATCAATTGACATTGCAGCGATACATCCATCAGAAGCCGCAACTACTGCTTGCTTAAAAGGAGTATTTCTTATATCTCCAATAGCCCAAACTCCATCAGAGTTAGTTGACATAAAATCATCTACGATAACCCCGCCATCTTCATTTAAAGCTATTTGATCTCCTAAAAAGTCAGTGATAGGTTTTGATCCACTCATATAAACAAAAACTCCCTCAAGATTTAAGTTTATTGGATTTTCTTCCTCCTTACTCTTAATTAAAATTCCATTTACACCACTCTCATTACCTGAAATTTCTAGCAACCTCGTTCTACTCCAATGTTTTACATTCGCTAACTCCATTAATTCTAATGCTTCAATATTATCTGATTTGGGATCACTTGAAGTAATCCAATGAACTGTAGAAGCGAATTTAGTTAATACAGTAGCCTCCTCCACTGCCTCTTTGTTAACACCTACAACGGCAACTTCCCTGTCTCTATAAAAGGCTCCATCACAAGTTGCACAATAACTTACACCTCTCCCTAGGTAATCGGACTCCCCTTTAAATGATGCTGGCCTGCCCATCGCGCCACTTGCCAATACAAGTGCTTTAGCTTTAAAAGTGCCTTCAGGTGTATAAACTGTTTTCAATTCTGAACTTACATCTATTCCAAATACTTGTGCTCTTCTGTAATCAGTTCCATATTGTACAGCTTGATCTCTCATTAATGTTAATAATTTATCTCCACTAATATCAATAGGAACACCTGGATAATTTGCTATTTGATGAGTGATAGCAAGCGCTCCTACAGAGGGATTTTTATCTAAAATAACAGTCTTTAGATTTGCTCTGGATGTATAAAGTGCACAAGTACAACCAGCTGGGCCTCCGCCAATAATAACTACATCAGATTCAATAATTTCCAATTTAATAAAACTCCCTTGAAAAACTTAATTGAGTTTTAGGTTAGAAGAAAATTTTATATATTTTCTAACCAGATACATAAATATAAGTTATAAGAAAAAAACTAAAAAAGTACAATATAGATACAAACTTAAATAGGTAGGAACTATATAAAAAGAAAATCAAGGTAACAATATTTATAATTCCTGAACCTTATATCTAATGAAATCTCTAAAAAATTGAATTTATAAGCTTAATTGGACATAATTAAACTATCATTAAGAAGATAGTTATTTTCACGAAATATAGTAGTTAATTTATGACAAATTCTGATTATTTATTGAAAGCAACAATTAAAAAATTAGGTGAAAAACTAAACCAAACCTTTTTTGAAAAGATTGAAGAGACAGCTAATGCTGCTCAAGGAGTCCCTGAAATACTGAAGAATGAATTGGAAATACTAAAAGATGAAATAATTCAAGAAGCAAAAAGAATGGAAAATTCATCCGAAGAAGATGAATTACAATCACAAGAAAATTTCAAGAGTAAAGCTATAAAAAAAATAAGGGATATTAATGAGCAAATAGTAATTCTTAATAACAAATTAGATTATTAATGTCTTAAATGCAGAAAAAAAGTCTTCATCTGTTTTTAAAAAAAGTTAAAAGAAGTTTCCTTATTTGGAAAACTCTTTTTCTACTTATACTTTTCCTATGGCTGGATAATATATTTATTAAATTAATTTCATTAAACACAAATAAAAAAGAGGCTATTCAAAAAAGTAGAGCTAAATGGTTTACTAAAGAGTTAATTAAACTTGGTTCTGCATTTATAAAAATTGGTCAGTTATTATCAGCCCGGCCTGATCTTATTCCAAAAACATGGATTAGTGAACTCGCTATGTTGCAGGATGAAGTTCCTCAATTCTCATTTATAGAAGTTGAAAAAATAATAAAAAACGAATTAAAAGATAAATATTTACAAATACAATACATCGATCCGTCACCGATTGGTTCAGCTTCATTAGCTCAAGTCCATAAGGCAAATTTAAAAAATGGTAAAGTTGTTGTTTTTAAAGTTCAAAGGCCAAATTTAAAAAATTTATTCATTATTGATTTATCGATAATGCAACAAATTGCTTTTTTAATGCAAAAAAATAAAAATTGGAGCAGGGGTAGAAATTGGGTAGAGATAGCAAAAGAGTGTAGAAAAGTTTTATTAAAAGAATTAGACTTTAATTCGGAAGCTCAATATGCAGCAAGGTTTAGACAACAATTCTTAGATGACGAAAATATCGAAATACCTGAGGTGATTTGGGATTTGAGTACTGAAAAAGTGTTATGTCTCAGCTATTTAGAGGGTACAAAAATAAGTAATATTAAAGAGTTAAAAATCCAAAATATAAATCTCAAAAAAATTGCAGAGGTTGGAGCAATTAGTTATCTAAAACAACTTGTTAATTTTGGTTTCTTTCATGCAGATCCCCACCCAGGTAATCTAGCAGTTTCAAAATCAGGAAAATTAATTTTCTATGATTTTGGAATGATGGGCAATATTTCTAATAGTCTTCAAAAAAGAATTGGCTCAATGGTAAAGTCAGCAGCAATAAGAGATGCCTCCTCATTAGTAAAACAACTTCAAGACGCTGGTCTGATTTCAAAAGGAATCGACATTGGGCCAGTTCGGAGATTAGTAAGATTAATGCTTAAAGAAGCTTTGACTCCTCCTTTTAGTCCTAATATAATGGAAAAACTATCAGGAGATCTTTATGAACTTGTATACGAGACTCCTTTTCAACTTCCTGTAGATCTAATTTTTGTAATGAGAGCCTTATCAACCTTTGAGGGTGTCGGTAGAATATTAGATCCTGAATTTAATCTCGTATCAGTCACTAAACCCTATCTTATTTCGCTTATGTCCTCAAATAATCAAAGTCCGAATGATCTTATTAATCAACTTGGCAGACAAGTCGGAGAAATAGGCTCAAAAGCTGTTGGTATTCCAAAAAGGATAGATGATAGTCTAGAAAGATTGGAACAAGGGGACTTACAGCTTCAAATTAGGATGGGCGAATCTGATAGACAGTTCAAAAGAATGTTTACTGCACAAAAGTCCCTTGGGCACTCTATTTTAATTGGAAGTTTATCAATAACCTCAGCTTTATTAGTTAGCAATAGCAAGTCAAATATTGCTATTTTGCCATTAATATTCGCCTTACCAATAGGAATAGACTGGATAAATTGTCAATTAAGTATGAGAAAAGGCTCTAGATTAGAGAGATTGAAAAAATAAAAAACTATGCTTTTTTAGGACCTAAGCCCAAATCACCTGCAAATTGAGCTTCATTTCCAAGCTCCTCTTCTATTTTTAAAAGTCTATTATATTTTGCAACACGTTCACTCCTGCTTAGTGAACCTGTTTTAATCTGACCTGATCTTGTAGCTACTGATAAGTCAGCAATTGTAGTATCTTCAGTCTCACCGCTTCTATGACTAATTATACTTGTATATCCAGATCTTGATGCAAGATCTATTGCTTCAAGTGTTTCAGTTAAAGTGCCGATCTGGTTGACTTTTATTAAAATTGAATTAGCAGAGTTTTCATCAATACCTCTCTTAAGTCTTTTAGTATTTGTGACAAATAAATCATCACCAACTAATTGAACTTTATCTCCCAAAGTATTTGTCAAATTTGACCACCCTTCCCAGTCATCCTCAGCTAAACCATCTTCAATAGATACAATTGGATAATTTGAAACTAAATCAGATAGATATGAAACCATATCACTTGAACTTAAATTTTTACCTGCATAATTATACAAGTTATTACTAAAAAACTCTGTACTAGCAGCATCTAAAGCTAAGGAAACTTGATCCCCTGGTGTAAAACCAGCCTTATCAATTGCTTCAATTAACAAATCTCCAGCCTCTTCACTAGAGGACAAATCAGGAGCAAAGCCACCTTCATCTCCCACCGCAGTTGATAACCCTTTTTTTTCTAACAAAGCTTTTAATGTATGAAAAATTTCAGTTCCCATCATTAGAGACTCACTAAAACTTTTTGCACCATGTGGTACTAACATGAATTCTTGGAAATCTAACTTATTTGGAGCATGAGCACCACCATTTATAACATTCATCAAAGGCACAGGAAGTAATGATGACAATGGGTTACCAAGATATCTATATAAAGGAATATCTAGAGCATTAGCAGCCGCTCTAGCAGTTGCTAAGCTAACTGCAAGAATTGAATTTGCACCAAGATTAGATTTATTTATAGTCCCATCCAACTCAATCATAAGTTTGTCAACGGCTGTTTGATTTAAAGCGGAAAAACCACATAAAGCTGGAGAAATAGTATTTCTAATTTTTTCTACGGCATTTAATACACCCTTACCCATATACCTTTTCCCTCCATCTCTTAATTCATGTGCCTCATGAGCTCCCGTACTGGCTCCACTGGGGACTATTGCTATTCCACTCGCACCGCATTCTAGGAATACTTCTGCTTGGACAGTAGGATTACCTCTTGAATCGAGTACTTGACTAGCCTCAATTGTATCAATTAGGAGATCAATAGTTTCTTTCACGATTTGATTTAAACTATTTAAATCCTATAAATAGCTGATGTATTTGGCTAATTTCTGAAATAAATTAAAGTTAATAAACATACATATAATTTTCGTATCCAATAAGAAATCTGTTTAAAAGTACTGAGCGAGAATAACTTTCTTAATTTTTTTTATAAAAATATTTAATTAATAAATTATTAACTAGATATTTTGTTTTGAAAACAAAATTTTTTTTCTTGATATTATAAAAATGATTCGAAAAAAATTTAAACCATTCAATCAAAGTAAAACTAATCTATATTTAAAATAGACCAATTTATATTAATGATGAGTTTTTGGGTTATTTATGAGAAAAACACTTACATCTAATCCTGAGCTGTTTAGTGATCTGTCCTGGGATCTTCTTTTATTAGGGGAGGAAACAGCTAAAAAATGGGGACATAATGAACTAAATATCGAACATATTATTCAAACTCTCTTTACTGCCAGTGAATTTGCTAATTTTATCAATAACTTATCTATTGATAGTGATGTAGTTTTAGATATAACTGAGGATTTCCTTGAAGATAATCCAAGAAACGATAATGATCTTCTTACTATTGGAGAAGATTTAGAAATATTATTAGATAACGCTAATCATATTAAAAATCAGTGGGGGACTAATTTAATAGAAATACCTCACATGTTAATTGCGATAGCTAATGATCAAAGGCTTGGAAGTTTTGTATTTGCGGAAGGTAATTTATCAATAGAAAAATTAGAAGCAGAATTAAAAATTTATCCGAATCTTAATCAAGAGATCAACGAAGAAATTATTCTTGAAAAAGATGAATTATCAGAGAACTTTGTTGATACAATCGCATTTTCTGATGATAAAAATAATTCTAAAATTGTTATCAGTCCAAAAAAAGATTTAAGAAGTGAAATTCTTCATGAGAACAATCAAGAGTCAGCATTATCACTTTATGGTAAAGACTTAACTGATTCTGCAAAAAAAGGGTTACTTGATCCTGTTATTGGGAGAGAAATTGAGATTAATAATTTAATGCGAGTATTATCTAGAAGAAATAAAAATAATCCTATATTAATAGGTGATCCAGGGGTCGGGAAAAAAGCTATCACGAAATTACTAGCTCAGCTTATAGCTTCACGACAAGTCCCAGATTCGCTAAAAGATGTAAAGATAATTTCACTTGATTTTGGTGCTCTAGTATCAGGTACAAAATTTAGAGGTCAATTAGAGGAAAGACTTAGATTAATTCTTGATGAATTAAAAGATCCAAAAGAGGGTGTTGTTTTATTTATTGACGAAATTCATACAATCCTAAATTCAGATCGATCCACCGCTGATATAAGTAGCATATTAAAACCTCTTTTATCAGATGGGAGCTTGAGGTGTATAGGCACTACGACTCCTGAAAGATTTAGAGAAATCATTGAAAAAGATCAAGGATTAAATAGCTGTTTTCAAAAAATTTATGTTGGCGAACCTTCCCTAGAACTAAGTTCAATTATTTTGAATAATATAAAACGTAAATATGAATTGCATCATGGAATTATTATCTCTCAAGAAGCAGTGGACTATGCAGCAAAACTATCTAGTAGATATATCAGTGATAAATATCTTCCTGACAAGGCAATCGATTTAATTGATGAAGCTGCGGCTCAATTAAAAATTGAATCAAGTCGCAAACCAAAAATTCTTATTGAAAAAGAAAAAGAGATAGAAGAAATTAAAATAGATATAGATGATCTATCAAACGAAGATTTAATAAAAAAAGAAGAATATCTTCATGAGATGAATATACAAATTGAAAATTTAAATCACCTAAATGAACAATGGTTATTAGAAAAAGAAAGGATAGAAGATCTATTGATTCTTTTGAAAGAGGAAGATCATCTAACAAAAATATTTAAAGATAATTTTAATGCTGAAAGTAATAGAAATAATCTCAATTTATCAAACAAAGAAATTAATGATATTCGGAGTAAAATCAACTTGATTCAAAATGATTTAAAAAAATCACAAACCAGAAATGGATCATTCATTAAATATGAAGTAAAACCTGAAGATATTGCAGATGTTATTTCCAAGATGACAGGCATCCCAGTTACAAAAGTTGTAGCAAATGAGAGAAAGAAATTAATTAATTTAGAAAAAGAAATTAGTCAAAAAGTAATAGGGCAAGATAAAGCCATTTCAATAATTTCTTCTGCAATTAGAAGAGCAAGAACTGGAATGAAAAACCCTAAGAAACCGATTGGTTCATTTTTATTTATGGGGCCAACAGGAGTAGGAAAAACTGAATTAGCAAAAACATTGGCAGCAACATTATTTGATGAGGATGAAGCTCTCCTGAGACTTGATATGAGCGAATATATGGAGAGAAACGCTGTTGCTAGACTTTTGGGTGCTCCTCCTGGATATGTTGGATATGAAGAGGGAGGACAACTTACAGAAGCTATTCGAAGAAAACCTTATTCGGTAATACTTTTAGATGAGATAGAAAAAGCTCATAGTGAAGTTTTCAATATACTTTTACAAGTTTTGGACGAAGGAAGATTAACTGATTCCAGAGGGAATATGATTGATTTCAAAAATACTGTAATTATTATGACAAGTAATTTAGCAGGGAAAGTGATTTTAGAGAACGCTAAAAAGCAAGAAAATTTGACTGTTGAAAGCGATTTAATAGATAAATCACTTGATGAAGAAATCAATAAATCTCTAACTTCAATTTTTAGACCGGAATTCCTTAATAGGATAGACGAAGTTATTAAGTTTAATACTTTATCAATTGAACAATTGCAGACAATAACACTCCTTCAAGTAGAAGATTTAAAAAAATTACTCTTAGAACAAAATATTAAAATAAAAATTGATAAGAAGGTTATTTCAAAAATCGCAATGGATTCTTATGAACCTGCTTATGGGGCCAGATCTATTGGAAGAGAACTAAGAAGACAGATTGAAAATCCACTTGCCACAAAATTATTACAAACCAACTTTAGAGGCAAAAGTATTATCAACATAAAAGTTGATCCTAAGGATAATAATGTGATTTTATTCTTGCCTAGTCGCTAAGTAAGCTAAATAAGTTAAAATAGAATATGAGCTATTGAGCTCGTGTTCTAACTTAAATTTTGTGACAACTCCAACAACCGATCAAGAGCCATTAAAGGATACTTCCTCAGATGTTGAACTTACTAAAAAAAAGAAAAACTTTTTAGTATCCACCTACGATGAACTTAAACTTGTTGTATGGCCTAATAAACAGCAACTTTTTAGTGAATCAGTTGCTGTGATCATTATGGTAACTTTTTCAGCAGCAGCAATAGCAGCTGTTAGTAGATTCTATGGTTGGGCTGCAGCACAAATTTTCCAATTAAATTAATTTAAAATTTAAATAATTTAAAATTGAATTCAAAATACTTAAAAGTCATCCGTAAACAACATGGATAATGATTCAACAGATTTAATTTCCTCAAAAGCTAATACTAGCGTTGCTAGATGGTATGCAATACAGGTTGCATCAAGTTGTGAGAATAAAGTAAAAGCTACACTTGAGCAAAGGTCAGTCACCTTAGGAGTTAATAATCGAATACTAGAAATTGAGATTCCTCAAACTCCTGGTATCAAGCTGAAAAAAGATGGTTCAAGGCAAACTACAGAAGAAAAAGTTTTCCCTGGTTACGTTTTGGTAAGAATGATATTGGATGAAGATACGATGATGGCTGTTAAGAGTACTCCTAATGTTATTAATTTTGTTGGTGCTGAAGATGGTAGGAACAGTAGTCGAGTAAGAGGCCACATTAAACCAAGGCCCCTGTCAAGGCAAGAGGTTAATAGAATTTTTAAACGTGCGTCAGAGAAAAAAGCCGTTGTAAAATTAGATATAGAAGAAAAAGATAGAATAATTGTTACGAGCGGTCCATTTAAAGATTTCCAAGGAGAAGTAATAGAAGTTTCAGGCGAAAGAAATAAATTAAAAGCATTACTTTCAATTTTTGGGCGCGAGACTCCTGTAGAATTAGAATTCTCCCAAATAAGTAAACAAAATTAATACAATTAATATTGTTTACTGCAAACACTTTTATTATTACCAATTCAAATTTAAAAACTAATGGCAAAAAAAGTTGTAACCGTCATTAAACTCGCTCTTCAAGCTGGGAAAGCCAATCCCGCTCCTCCTGTAGGACCGGCGCTAGGCCAACACGGTGTGAATATTATGGCTTTCTGTAAAGAATATAATGCCAGAACTCAAGATAAAGCTGGCTTTGTGATCCCAGTAGAGATTTCAGTATTTGAAGATAGAAGTTTTACTTTTATAACAAAAACTCCTCCTGCCTCAGTACTCATTACAAAGGCAGCTGGTATTGAGAAAGGAGCTGGAGAATCTTCAAAAGGTTCAGCGGGTAAAATAAGTAAATCTCAACTAGAGGAGATAGCCAAAACAAAGCTTCCTGATTTAAACTGTACTAGTATTGAATCTGCTATGAAAGTTATTGAGGGAACTGCTCGTAATATGGGCGTTTCAATAACAGATTAATTTCAATCTTAAACTAAAACCATAAGGGGAGGTTTTCCATAACCGATAGTACCCAATTAAAATTATGAAAAAATTATCAAAAAGAATGACTCTTCTCTCTGAAAAGATTGAAGAAAGATTATATCCTCCCCAAGAGGCCTTAAAATTAGTTAAGGAAAATGCAAATGCCAAGTTTGATGAGACAATTGAAGCTCACATTCGTTTAGGTATTGATCCAAAATATACTGATCAACAATTGAGAACTACAGTAGCTCTTCCAAATGGTACAGGTCAAAGTGTGAGGATTGCTGTTATCACAAGTGGTGAGAATGTAGCAAAAGCTAAATCTGCAGGTGCAGATTTATTTGGGGAAGAAGATTTAGTAGAGGATATTAATAAAGGTAATATGGATTTTGATTTACTTATATCTACGCCTGATATGATGCCTAAAGTTGCAAAATTAGGAAGAGTACTTGGTCCAAGAGGACTAATGCCTAATCCTAAGGCTGGAACCGTCACAAATGATATTGCCAACGCCATAAAAGAATTTAAAGCTGGTAAATTAGAATTTCGTGCTGACAAAGCAGGTATAGTACACGTGCGTTTTGGTAAAGCAAGTTTTTCAACTGATGCTCTATTTGAAAATTTAAAAACTTTACAAGAAGCTATAGATAAAAATAAACCAAGTGGAGCTAAGGGTAAATATTGGAAAACATTATATCTTTCATCAACTATGGGCCCATCCATACAAGTTGATATTGGTATCCTTCAAGATTTTCAGCAAGAAAGTTAACTCTTTATAGTAGAATAGTGGATGTATTAACTCGACCAAAGAAAGTAGGTTTAATTTAGAGATCTAAATTAAATAATTCCTGCCGAGGTTTCGTAAAAAATTTTTTCCATTTGGATCTAATAAAAACGCCACCTCATAAATAACTTTGCCGCGTTTCTACTCTCCCCAAATTACGATCCAAACAAAATGGGCCGAACACTTGAGAACAAACAACAAATAGTAAAAGAGATTAAATCTCTTTTAAGCCAATCGGAAATGGCTGTTGTTCTTGATTACAAGGGTTTAACAATCAAAGAAATGTCAGATTTGCGATCAAGATTGCATTCTAAAAATGGCGTTTGTAAAGTTACTAAAAATTCATTAATGCGAAGAGCAATTGATGGAGAAAGTAACTGGAGTGATCTTGAATCCCTATTAACTGGAACTAATGCTTTTGTTTTAATTAAAGAAGATGTTGGAGGCGCTGTTAAAGCAATTCGATCTTTTCAAAAAGAGACAAAAAAATCCGAAACTAAAGGTGCTTTATTTGAAGGAAAGTTACTTAGCGAATCTGAAATTAAAGAGATAGCTGATCTACCCTCTAAAGAAGTATTAATGGCTAAGATAGCTGGTGCGATTAATGGTGTCGCCACTAAGATCGCAATTAGTATTAACGAAGTACCTTCTGGACTAGCCAGATCACTCAAACAACATTCTGAAAGTTCAGAATCCTAAATCTAAATTATTAATTACTAAGAAAATGTCTACAAAAACCGAAGAAATTCTTGAATCATTAAAATCTCTCTCTCTTCTTGAAGCTTCAGAACTTGTTAAGCAAATAGAAGAGACTTTTGGTGTATCTGCGGCTGCATCTGCGGGTGTAGTAATGGCTGCGCCTGGTGCCGGTGGCGGAGATGGAGATGGTGCTGCTGCCGAAGAAAAAACAGACTTTGATGTCGTTTTAGAAAGTTTTGATGCATCTGCAAAAATAAAAGTCTTAAAAGTTGTTAGAAATGCAACTGGATTAGGTTTGGGAGATGCTAAATCTCTTGTTGAATCAGCTCCTAAGACTGTAAAAGAGGGAGTAGCCAAAGACGAAGCAGAGGCTTTAAAGAAGGAGATTGAAGAAGCAGGAGGAAAAGTTACACTTAAATAAATTAATTAACTTAGTAGCTCCTCCTTAAGCTAGACATGACCAATATCGAAAGTATCGCTATTGAAGCCGCTACAGATGGTGCCTGTAGCGGCAATCCAGGTGCTGGTGGTTGGGGTGGTTTAATTTTATTTGAGGATGGTAGTCAAATAGAATTCGGAGGAGGAGAAAAACATACTACTAATAACAGAATGGAATTAACTGCAGCTATAAAAACTCTTGAAAGATTGCAAGAATTTACATTAAAAAGAAATTTTAAATTGAGAACAGATAGTAAATATTTAATTGAAGGTTATACAAATTGGATAAATAATTGGAAAAAGAATGGATGGAAAACAAGCTCTGGCAAACAAGTGCAGAATTCTGATTTATGGAAGATTATTGATGGATTAAGACTTACAGATCTGTCTATGGAATTTGTAAAAGGACATAGTGGAGATCCACTAAATGAAAGGGTTGATTTAATTGCTACAAATTATAGTAAAGGAATATCTCTACCCAGAAATCCTTTAAATAAGACACTAATTAATAAAGATGATGAGTTATTAGCTCCAGTAAATATAAAAAATTTATTATCAAGAATTGAATTAGTAGATGAATTTGAAAAAAAAGGTTACTTATTAAATTCTAAAGAGTTAAGTGATTTACTAACTTTAAAAAGAGATAATAATATAATCGCCCATAAAAGATTTGATTGGCGAAATTGGACGATCATACCTATTGAGAATAAGTACTGGAAAATTATAAAAAAAAATATAGAATAAACACATATGGGTAATTACAATTTCTCAATTGAAAGCATTTATAATAATTTATACAAACCAATTTTAAAAAAAGATACAGGCATTGACCCAGAGTATCTTACAAATTTATCTTTAGATCTTTTAGGTTTTTGCTCAGATAAACAAGAGTGGCCTTTAATAAAAAATATAATAAGTTCTCTAAATAAAGAGTTCTGTATAAAAGATAAAAAATTAAACCAAAATATCTGCGGAATAAAATTTGTCAATCCTCTTGGTTTAGCAGCTGGTTTTGATAAGAATGGAATTGCAGCTAATATTTGGAATAATTTTGGGTTTGGTTTTTCAGAGATTGGAACAGTTACTAAATTTTGCCAACCAGGTAATCCCAAACCGAGATTATTTAGGCTTGCCGCAGAAGAGGCTGCCTTGAATAGAATGGGATTTAATAATAGAGGTGCTCAGTCTTTAGAACAAAATTTAATCAAACAAAAAATCATACAAAGAAAAGTTTCCAGTGACATTTGCTTAGGAATAAATTTCGGGAAATCAAAAGTTACCCCTCTTTTAGAGGCAAAAGAAGATTATATTTATTCTTTAAAATTACTTATTCCCTATTGTAATTATGTGACAATAAATGTTAGCTCCCCAAATACCGAAGGGCTAAGAAAATTACAGGAGCCTGAACTTTTAAAAGAGCTTATTCAAGAAATCAAGAAACTAAATAATTGCCCGCCATTATTTATAAAAATAGCTCCTGATTTAGACCTTAAAGATATAGAGGAAATATGTCAGTTAATTAATGATGAAGATATAAGCGGCATAATTGCAACAAATACCAGTCTGGACAGATTTTCTCTTGGGGATAGGACTATAAAGCAAACTGGATTAAAATTATCTCAAGAGAATGGAGGTTTAAGTGGAAAACCTCTAAGAGAAAAAGCAAATAAAATAATAAGACATATTCATAAAATTGATAAAAAAATTGTGCTTATTGGAGTTGGTGGTATAAATTCTCCAGAGTCTGCTTGGGAAAGGATTTGTTCTGGCGCATCCTTGATACAGTTATATACTGGTTGGATATATAAAGGGCCACAACTTGTTCCAAATATACTAAGAGGATTGATAAAACAAATAAATATTCATAAGTTATCCAATATCAAAGAGGCTGTTGGATCAGAGTTAAGCTGGATAGAGTAAAAATTTAAGATGAAAATTATTTTTAATTTAAAATAAAAAATAACAGTAAATTTGCATTTTGAAAAATTCTATTTTTAAACATGGCGGAAATATATTTGATTACTCCAAAAGGTTAAATATTTTGCCTAAAGATATTATTGACTCAAGCGCTTCTTTAATTCCATTCTCTACTCCAAAATTTCTCTTAAACGCAATAAAAAGAGAGTTTGAAAATAAAAACTTTAGATATTACCCTGACAAAAATTTCCAAGAATTAAGAGAATCAATAGGATCTTTTCATAATATTGATCCAGATAATATCATGCCGGGGAATGGCGCTTCAGAATTAATTACTTGGATAGGTTATGAGGCATCTAAATTAGGAATTAATTGTTTACCCATTCCTTGTTTTTCTGATTATGAAAGATCTTTAAGGTGTTGGAATGCAAATTATATATTCGCTAAATTGCCTCAAAATTGGACTAACAAAAACCCTCAAACTTTTCCTCTTATGCCAAAATCTGATGTTTTATGGATAACAAACCCGCACAATCCTACTGGACAATTATGGTCAAAAGAATCACTTAAAAGACTTTTATTTAATCACAAACTTATTATTTGTGATGAAGCATTTTTATCAATTACACCAGAAGGAGAAAAAGAATCTTTAATTTCATTAACTAAAGATTTTGAAAATTTAATTGTAATAAGGAGCTTAACAAAGTTGTTCAGTATTGCAGGCTTAAGACTTGGTTACATGATTGGAAATAAAGAAATATTGAATAAATTAAAAGAAAAAAGAGATCCTTGGCCCATGAATACTTTTGCTATCAAAGCCGGTATTACATTATTAAGAAACAAAAAAGAATATGAAAAATGGATAAAAAAAATTCATACTTGGATTAAGACTGAAAAAAATTTTATGTCTTTTGAAATTGAAAGGGTAAATGGATTAACAGTATTAAATTCCTCAACGAATTTCTTTCTAATTAAAAGCGCAAATTCAATGATACCAAATATTAAATATTTAGAAAATAAAGGAATATTAATTAGAGAATGTTCATCCTTTAGATCATTAAGTAATAAATGGGCAAGAATTAGTATTCAAAAACACGCACAAAATAAAAAAATCATAAATGAGATTCATAAATCATTCAAATAATTATTTATTACTTTTTTAATTTTTAAATTGGAATTCAAATTTTTAATATTTTTCATATTCTTTTTCATAATTTCTAATCTTTGATATGTTCTTTTACTTTTAGATGGATCAAATTTAAATATTTCTAGCAAAACACTTTTTAAAACATACTTAGCTTTTTTATCTTGATTTATGATAATTGCTCCTCCTATTGAGGCTAACACCATTGCATTGTGTTCTTGATGATTATTTTTTGAATTGGGATATGGTACTAAGATTGATGGCTTTTGAGTTTTAATTAATTCATTAATTGTCATTGCTCCTGATCTTGCAATTACCAAATCACAATTTTGAATTAAGGGAGCCATCTCTTCAGTAAATTTTATTTGAAAATAATTTCTATTATTTTTGTATGTACGATCAATTTCTTTACTATCACCCAAGATATGTATCACTCTAATATCTTTATGCAAGAGAAAATCTAAAGATTCAGAAAGCATCTCATTTATTCCATTAGCGCCTTGGCTGCCGCCCATTACAACAATTAAAGGCCCTTCATCATTTGGAGCCCAACTAGGTAAATCATTAGAAATATAAAATTGTTTTCTTAGAGGAGTTCCTGTAAAAATTATTTTTGAACTTTTTAAAAAGAAACTTGTATCTTTAAAGCCTATTAAAATATGATTACAAAATCTTCCAAAATATTTAGTAACCATTCCAGGAATAAGATTTGATTCATGAATAATAACTGGTATTCCTAATATTCTTGCTGCAATAATTGATGGTGCAGATATGTAACCTCCAGTAGTAAAAACTAAGGATATTTTTTTTAATTTAATAATCTTTGCAACTTCAAATGCTGAAAATATTATCTTTAAATACTCCAAAAACAAAGCAATATTTCTTTTCTTTGGTGATTCAATATTAAGAGTAATAAAATTATATTTTTTTGGAACGAGATCTGATTCACATCTCTTACTTAAGCCTAACCAAGAAATATTCCAATTTTTTTCAAGATCCTCAGCAATTGCTAAAGCAGGGAATATGTGTCCT
>Ga0209433_10000211_pt1 | contig 17823 bp, 18 predicted proteins | sample METZYME_5_50m_FD_187552 | JGI IMG/M metagenome (GOLD analysis project Ga0209433, IMG submission 187552) | Marine microbial communities from oxygen minimum zone in mesopelagic equatorial Pacific - METZYME_5_50m (SPAdes) (version 2) | ecosystem: Environmental > Aquatic > Marine > Oceanic | place...
TTTTAATCTTTTGTAATGATTATAAACGGCAACTGAAAGAACTTTCTTTGCTTTATCCTGACCAATGACATAATCATCAAGTTTTTGATATATCTCTAATGGTGATAGAAGAGCATGCTCGCTATCTGACTCCTCATGCTTTACTTCTTCTTCTATTATGTCATTACATAAATCAACACATTCGTTGCAAATGTAGACACTAGGACCAGCAATTAGCTTTTTTACTTCATCTTGGTTCTTTCCACAAAAGGAACAATGAAGTTTTTTTTGTTCTTTAGTATCAGTCATTAGCTTCTTTCTTCTAATATATCGTCAATGATTCCATATTTTTTTGCTTCCTCAGCATTAAGGAAGTTGTCTCTATCAGTATCTTTTTCAACTGTCTTTAAATTCTTTCCGGTATGCTTTGATAATATTTCGTTAACTTTTTTCTTCATTAGCAATATCTCTTGAGCATGAATCTCAATATCTGAAGCTTGACCTTGGAAACCTCCGAGCGGCTGATGGATCATTATTCTTGAATTAGGTAAAGCAAATCGCTTCCCCTTTTCACCACCAGCAAGAAGCAATGCACCCATTGAGGCAGCTTGACCAATACATAAAGTAGATATAGACGGAGATACAAACTGCATCGTGTCATAAATTGCTAAACCAGATGATATGACGCCACCTGGTGAGTTAATGTAAATGCTGATGTCTTTCTTGGGATTTTCCGATTCTAAAAATAATAATTGAGCAACTACAAGATTTGAGACTTGATCATTTATGGGTCCGGTTAGGAAAATAACTCGCTCTTTTAATAGCCTTGAATATATATCAAAAGCACGTTCACCTCTGGCAGTTTGCTCAACTACCATAGGTATTAAAGTTGAATTATGTTCTTCCATTAGTATTTCGATAAATCCTTAAAATTAATAACCTTATCTTTTGATTTAAGATCATTATCTAATTTTTCAACCAACTGATTCTCAAGAACTATCATTCTATATTGATCCAACTGATTAGGTTGATTATATACCCAAGTCTCAAATTGTTTAGGATCTTTATATCTTTTTGCCTCTTCCTCTATGAATTCTTTAAGATCATCTTGATTCACTTTTAAATCATAGTGATTTAATAAAGCAGTAAATAAAAGATCTAGTTTCACTCTCTTTTCAGCATTTTCTTTGAAAGTATCGAGAGGAAAAAGATCATTATCACTCTCCTCTTCAGGATTTCTTCCTATTCTAGAGAGTGCTTCTTTTCTCATTAGCTCTGATTGCTCTTTGACAGTGCATTGAGGTGCAGAAAATTTATTAATTTTTAGGAGAAGCTCATACATAGAATCTTTAGTAAGAGATTTTTCTTGAGTCACAGACTCGTTCTCCATTCTCTTTTTAATCTCATCACGAAATTCTTTTTCGTTCTTAACTTCCATAGCAAGTTTCTCATAGAGATCCTTATTTATTTTTGATGGGACGTTTTCTTGGACTTCTTTTAAATTTATTTTGAAGACTGCTTCTTTCCCTGCTAAATCCTTTTTAAAATAGTCATCAGGAAAGTTTGTCTTAATTTCAAAATCAGAATTAATCTTTTTATTGATTAGCTGATCTTCAAAACCTGGAATCATAGATTTAGAGCCAATAACTAACTTAAAGTCTTTTGCTGTATTTCCATCGAAGGGCTCACCTTCAATAGTGCCCTCAAAATCAATAATTACTTGGTCATTTTCAGCTGAATTTCTCTCAACTTTTTCCCAATCACCGTACCTCTCCAAGATATCCTGGATAGCGTGATCGATATCTTCATCGAGAATATTAATTTTATGTTTTTCAAAAGTTTTCCAACTGCTCACTTTTGGCTTAATGTCTGGAAAAACTTCAAATACAGCATTGTATTTAATGCCTTTATCAGGATTATCCTCGACCATTGAGATAGTTGGAGTATTCGCAGGCCTTATCTTTTTTTCAGCAATTTCTTTTGGGTATGAATCTTGAATAAGATCATTTAAGACCTCTGCATGTACTGATCCTCCATATCTTTGCTCAATAACATCATTGGGAACTTTGCCCTTTCTAAATCCATCAAGTTTTACATTTTTTTTAAGGTTTGAAATCTTTTCATTGAATTTTGATTGGTATAAATCTTTTTCAATTGAAACTGTAAGACTTCTTTCCAGGTCTTTAAGTTTTTTTAAACTGCTTGTCATTTTTAATCCCTTATTAGTGGGGCGAGCGATGGGGTTCGAACCCACGGCCTCCGGAGCCACAATCCAGCGCTCTAACCAACTGAGCTACGCCCGCCGCGAACTAAGTATTATAATGATACATTGATAAAAAAATAGTAAAATTTGTTTGGGAGGATAAATTAAATGGCCAATAATGGTTCAAAATATTCATTTTGGGAAAGCACGCAATCAATTCTTGATGAGTCCCTCTCCTATACTAAAATCCCTTCTAACCTAGCTGATCAAATTAAAACTTGTAACTCGACCTATACAGTAAGGTTTGGTGTGCAGTTAGGTAAAAAAATCCATAATTTTGTTGGGTGGAGATCGGTCCACTCAGACCATATCATGCCTGCAAAAGGAGGAATTAGATACTCAATAGATGCTAACCAGGATGAGGTTGAATCTATGGCAGCTTTGATGTCTTATAAATGTGCAATTGTTGATGTTCCATTCTCTGGTTCCAAAGGAGCTTTGAAAATTGATCCTAAAAAATATGAACGAGGAGAAATGGCAAGAATTACAAGAAGATTTGCGCAAGAACTCATTAAAAGAGATCTTATTAATCCTAGTCAAAATGTCCCAGCACCAGATTTAGGAACTTCTGAAAGAGAAATGGCATGGATTGCAGACGAATATCAAAAGTTACATCCCAATGACATTAACGGAAAAGCATGTGTTACAGGGAAGCCTCTTCATAAAAAGGGAATAGCTGGGAGAAATGAAGCAACTGGTAGAGGAGTTCAATTTGGTCTTCGCGAGTTTTTTGAAGATAAAAAGCTTCTTGATACAAAAAAAATTGAAACTGGTCTTGAGGGGAAGACTGTTATTGTCCAAGGTCTCGGTAAAGTTGGGTATCATGCTGCGAAATGTCTTTCAGAAGATGACGGATGTAAAATAATTTCAATTGTCGAAAAAAGTGGCTCTCTCTTCAATGATGAAGGTCTTCCAGTAAAAAAAGTTAAGAAATGGCTTGATGAAGGTAAAACTCTAAAAAGATGTCCCTATGGAAAGTTTTTTAGCGACTCGGCAAAGGAGCTTGAAAGGGAGTGTGACATTTTAATTCCAGCAGCTGTTGAAAATGTTATTAATCAAAAAAATGCTAAAAATATTAAAGCTAAAGTAGTAGCTGAAGCAGCAAACGGGCCAGTTACATACAAAGGCGACAAGATTTTAAATAAAAATGGGGTTTTAGTTATTCCTGATGTATATCTTAATGCAGGAGGAGTAGTTGTAAGTTATTTTGAGTGGGTAAGAAATATTTCTCAAATGAGATTTGGCAGACTTGAGAAAAGAAGAGATGAGGCGCAAATTGATCAATTTATAAAAGTTGTTGAAAAAATGACTAATCAAAAGATGTCTAAAGTAGATAAATTAAAGCTATTTGATGGAGTTGATGAAATTGATCTTATTAGATCAGGACTTAATGACATGATGGTAGATGCTTATCAAAATATCAGAGGGCAGATGCTTAGAAGTAAATTGCCAAATTTAAAAATAGCTTCTTTTAAACTTGCTCTGGAAAAGATAGCTGGAGCTTACGATACTATTGCTCTCTAGGCCAATAATTACTTATAAATATTATGTTGATGGAAAGTAGACAGGCTTTGCTCCTAATTCCCACTCATCATACTTAAACATTATTTTTTTAAACTCTTCTGAATCTAAATAATTGTTTAAAATCTTTTTAATTCTGCTTATCTCTTCAAGCGAATCAAACCATTCAGGATTTGCAATTCTGAACTGACGAATAAAAGGTAAAATTGAGATATCCAGTTTGTTTAAATTTTCTCCAAAGATCCATTTATCATTTGAAGCTGTGGCCTCAAGGTCAACTAATATCTTTAAACACTCAGCTCTGTGAAAATCCGAATCTGTATTCTCATATCTTGTTGCATATTTATATCTGTCTAAGTGATATTTAAACTCATCATCAAACTTTTTAATTAATGATTCTGTTAAATCTATTTGATCTGATTCCAAATTGTCATTAAAAATATTACTCTGTTCTATAACCCAATTTACAATATCGTAGCTTTCATCAATAACTTTATCTTCCAAAATAAGGATTGGAACAGTACCTTTTGGTGATACCTCCAACATCTGTTCTGGTTTATTGCTCAACCTGATTTCTCTGATTTCACATTTGATTTCAGCCAGATGTAAAGCCATTCTTGCTCTCATAGCATAAGGACATCTTTTAAATGAGTATAGAATTGGATAACTCATATGGTTAATTGAAAACTTCTTCTTTTGGTCCAATATGCTTCTGATTTCTTTGTTTTGCTAGGTCAACTTGCTTTTGTCTACTCATATATCTAGATTTTTGCTCTTCTGTAGTTTGGTCATAGCAATTTGGGCATGAAACTCCTCGAATATATTTTTGAGACGTTTTGTCTTTTTCGGTTATGGGCATCCTACACCCATGACACATATCATAATCCCCAACAGATAAATCATGTTTAACTGAGACTCTGTCATCAAAAACAAAACATTCTCCATTCCAAAGAGATTTTTCTTTCGAAACTGATTCAAAATATTTTAAGATGCCGCCTTTAAGATGATAAACCTTCTTAAATCCTTCATTTTTCATTAATGATGAAGCCTTTTCGCATCTAATACCTCCGGTGCAAAACATGGCAACTTTTTTATTGTTTTTATCCTCATTAGTGAAATCCTGATTTTTTAACCATTTTGGGAAGTCTCTAAATTTTTGGGTCTTTGGATTAATCGAATCTTTAAATGAACCTATGGAATATTCATAATCATTTCTGGTATCAATAAGAAGAATGTTTTCTTGTTCTAAAAGGGAATTCCAGTCTTCAGGGTTAACATACTCACCTACACTTTTTGTAGGATCTATAGATTTATCACCAATTGTAACTATTTCCTGCTTTAATTTTATTTTTAACCTTATAAAAGGATTCTTTTTGGAGTCTGAAAATTTTATATCTAAATCATTAAAGCCCTTGAGATTTTTTAGATACATTAAGGCTTTATTGAGATTTTTTTCATTTTTAGCAGCTATTGTCCCATTAATGCCCTCACTTCCTACCAAGATTGTTCCATAGATAGAAAGCTTTTTTAGAATCTTCTTTAAAGAAATCTGAACTTCTAAAGGATTATCAATTTCAGAGAACTTATATAAGGCTGCTACTTTAAACATGATCAAATTAAAGCAAAAAATGGCGCGCCTGGGAAGATTCGAACTCCCGACCCACTGCTTAGAAGGCAGTTGCTCTATCCAGCTGAGCTACAGGCGCTTGGTCGGGGTAGTAGGATTTGAACCTACGACCACTCGCTCCCAAAGCGAGTGCGCTACCAGACTGCGCTATACCCCGGTGAAATGAATCTTAAAGTTTTAGAGATAAATAATCAATCTTCATTGGAATAATTATTTTAAGATGAGAAAATATCGAAATGGCGGCACAAATACTTGATGGAAAGAAACTCGCAAGTGACTCTGAAAAAGAGATCTTGGAATCTGTGTCAGTCTTAAAGGAAAAAGGAATAATTCCAACCTTGGCCACTATTCTTGTGGGCGACGATCCAGCATCTGAAACATATGTAAGAATGAAACAAGAAACTTGCAAAAGAGTTGGTATGGAATCATTAGCTATTAATTTACCTAAAGAGACATCTACAGAAGAACTCCTTTTAAAAATTGATGAGCTGAATAATGATAAAAAAATTCATGGTATTTTGTTGCAACATCCAGTCCCTAATCAAATCAATGAAAGAGAATGTTTTGAGAGGATTTCCATAGAAAAAGATGTTGATGGAGTTACATGCCTGGGTTTTGGAAGAATGTCTATGGATCTATCTGCATATGGATCATGCACACCTGCAGGGATTATGAGAATTCTTGAATTTTATGATGTAGACATATCTGGAATGAATGCTGTTGTTGTTGGAAGAAGCCCTATTTTAGGGAAGCCGATGGCAATGATGCTTCTTAACAAAAATGCAACTGTAACCATTTGTCATTCTCGAACTAAGGAATTAGAGGATCATGTGCGTAATGCAGATTTAGTTGTTGGTGCAGTTGGTGTTCCCAAGCTAATAAAAAAAGAATGGCTCAAAAAAGGTGCTGTAGTAATCGATGCTGGTTACCATCCTGAAAAATGTGGCGATATTGATTTAGATGGAATCGAGGAAATAGCTTCCTCGTATACTCCTGTACCGGGCGGTGTGGGCCCAATGACAATTAATACTTTAATTCTAAATACTATGGAGGCTGCTAGGAAAACTCTTAACTAGTTTCTTCCTTTTCTTCTGTAGGAACTTCTTCTTCGATTTCTGTATCTACAACGACTTCATCTGAACTTGATTCACCATCAATATCTGTAAAAGGAAACGGGGGTAGATCTGTTTGAAATAGAAGATAAGAAATGATTTGGTTATAAAACTTTAACAACCAGGAACAAACTCTTGATAAAGGTTCATTAACATTCCCGGTTAATAAGAAGAAAACAAACTGAATTAAAGCAAAGCCAAAAAGAAAAGGAATACTAAAATTAAAAATAAACGCATAAATAAGCATATAGACGAGTCTTGCCCACTTACTAGTTTTTGTAATTTCTTCTCTATTAATTTGTTCCATAGCTATGATTCTACATCAAAATTCACATCAACATAAATTTCACTATTTATGATCTGTTCCAAGAGTAATTCTTTACTTCCATTATTAAATAATATTTCATGCATACCAGATACAAGTGGCATCTTGATTTCAGATGAAGAAATCTCGCTTTGAATTATTTTAATAGTATTTAATCCCTCTGCTACCTGACCCACTTTATTTTTTGCAGCCTCAATATCAAGACCTTCTCCAATGGCCCAACCAAACTGATAATTTCTTGATAATTTTGAAAAGCAAGTTGCAACCAAGTCACCCATTCCTGCAAGGCCTAAAAAAGTAATTGGATTTGCGCCCTTACTAACAGCAAAGTTGCTCATTTCTGCCATGCTCCTTGTCAGTATAAGTCCGATAGCGTTCTCACCTACATCAAGAGAATGACAATAACCCGATATAATTGCATAAATATTTTTTAAAGCCCCCGCAAGTTCTATACCTTGAGTATCTACACTTGTGTATATCTTAAAAGTGCTTGAAGACAGAATTTCCCTTCCTAGATGACAAAGATCTGCATGCTTACTTGCTATAACTGTTCCAGCAACCTTTTCATCTGCAATTTCTCTTGCTAAATTTGGTCCGCTTAAAACACCCACCTTAATGCTGGAATTATTAAAGTGTTTTTCAATTGTTTCAGACATTGTCATGAAAGGTTTTTCATTAATGCCCTTAGTGCATGAAATTATCATCTTATTATCCATCGAGAAATCAGAGATTCTATCAAGGACATCATTAATAATTTTACTTGGAGTAGCTACAAATATTATTTCAGATTCTGGAATAATTTCTTCTAGCTTCTCAGAAGCAATAATATTATTAGAGAGTTTGAGTTCGGGATGATATTCAGTATTTCTGCTTTCAGAATTTATTCTTAAAGCTTTATCAGAATCTTTAACCCACAGAGAAACATCATGTCCTTTCGATGCAGCTAAGTTTGCTAATACAGTTCCAAAGCTTCCTCCACCGAGAACGCAAATTTTGTAATTTTTATTCATATTAAGAAAGGTATTTATCAAGTTGTCTAAGGTATTTAGAGGGATCTTTTGGAGATCCTCCTTCTGCAATTACTGCATAGTCATAGAGAAAATCTACAAACGCTTTAAAGTCTTTACCATCTATCTTTGAAAGCTTTTTAATGAGCTTGTGCTTCATATTTAACTCAAATATTGGAACTGCATCACCCATTTTTTGACCTGCAGCCTCAAGAATCTTTCTAAGCTGTATTCCCGGTTCATTGCTCTGCAGAACTAAACAGCAGGCAGAATCTTTTAATCGTGAGCTAGGCAATACTTCAGAGACTCTTTCTCCTAAATGATCAGCAACTTTTGTTAAAAGCTCATTTTGATCTTTTGTTGTTTTAGGTTTTTCTTCGGTTTCATTGCTAGTTTTTGCTACATTAATAAAACTCTTACCTTTGAATTCAAAAAGAGTAGACATCAACCATTCATCTATTCTATCGGTTAGTAATAATACCTCTGTATTTTTAGATTTAAGTGATTCAAGATGTGGAGAGTTTAAAGCACCCTCAAATGTATCAGCAACGCAGTAGTAAATGTCCTTTTGATCTGAAGGCATTCTAGAAATGTAGTCATCAAGAGTTTGATCCACTTCATGTGTTTCTTTATTTGATGTAGCAAATAGTAGAAGTTCTGCAATTGCTTCCTTGTGTTCAAAATCTTCAGCAGGCCCCTCCTTCAGAACAAGACCATACTCCTTCCAAAATTCTTTATATGCATTGATATCATTGTCTTTAAGTTTTTTGAGAGCATCTATAACTCTTTTAGTTAAAGCTTTCTTTATTGAATCCACTAGAGGATGATCTTGAAGGATTTCTCTAGACACATTTAAAGGCAAGTCGCTTGAATCAATAACGCCTCTAATAAACCTTAAATAAAGGGGTAAAAAGTGGACGGCATCATCCATAATAAAAACTCTTTGAATATAAAGCTTTATTCCTCTTGGAGATTCTCTGTTCCATAGATCAAAAGGCGGCTTTTTTGGGATATATAAAAGATTAGAATACTCTTGTTTGCCTTCAACTTTATTATGAATTGTTAGCAATGGATCATCCTGATCAAAACTTATAAATTTATAAAATTCATTATATTCATCTTTTTTAATTGATCTTTTGGGTTTGAGCCATAATGCATCAGTTTCATTAATAACCTCCTCTTCCTCATCAATATTTGAAAGATAGATTGGGAAATTAATATATTGTGAATATTTGTTAACGAGAAAACTTATCCTTTGCTTGTTAGCAAAATCATGATTTTCTTCACTCAAATAAATTATTATGTCAGTTCCATGTGATTTTTTTTCAACTTCAGTAAGCTTATATTTATCTTCACCACTGCTTTCCCAAAGAATAGGTTGTGATGATTTCTTTTGTGCTGATTTAGAGAGTACTTGTACTTTCTCTGCAATCATAAAGACAGAGTAAAAACCAACTCCAAACTGTCCAATTAAATTTGAATCTTTCTTTTTATCACCAGTGAGTTTTCCAAGAAATTCTGCGGTACCAGATCTAGCAATTGTCCCAATATTTTCAATTATTTCCTCTTCAGACATTCCGATACCATTATCAGATATGGTTAAAGTCTTATTTTCTTCATCAACAATTACCTTAATTTTTAAGTCATCAGATAGACTTGCTAATTTAGAGCTGCTTATAGACTTAAATCTAAGCTTATCAAGTGCATCAGATGCATTAGAAATTAATTCTCTTAGAAAAATCTCTTTATTTGAGTAAAGAGAATGAATCATCAACTGAAGCAACTGCTTAGTTTCAGTCTGGAAACTTTTTGTTTTACTTTTCCCCATAAGTTTATCCCCTGCTAATAGTTAATGCTAAATTAAGATATTTCAAGTTTTGTAATTGCTTTAGGCAAGCGAAATTCTAACTATTTCCGTAATTGAGAAAATAAAGATGGAGATTGTGATGTAAACACTTAGCCTGTGAAGAAAAGTGAAAAGTCTATCCCATGACCTGTCTCTAGCAGAGTTTGTCATAGGAATAATTATGTATCCTATGAATGCAAGGCTGCTGTTTATTGCTGCCATTATCAAGAAACTTCTTTCTAGAAAAAGATAAGAAATTAATACCGCTAGAAGGCAAAATAAGAAAATTATTAAGTAATATCTTGGAAATATTCTTCTTAAGAATTTTGAAGCAGTCTCATTGTCAAGAACTTTAAATACAACAGGAGCTGTAAGTAACGCTTGAGCAAAAATAATTCCTATAATTAACGAATAGGTAATTGATAAAAGTATTACAACAATAGTATCCATAATAACTGGCGGACCGGACGGGACTCGAACCCGCGACCTCCGGCGTGACAGGCCGGCATTCTAACCAAACTGAACTACCGGTCCGCATAAATATATGTTTGCGAATAATATCTTTTTAAAATAATTCTGCAAGTATATTTGAATGGTGGGTGATGACAGGTTCGAACTGCCGACCCCCTCGGTGTAAACGAGATGCTCTACCAAACTGAGCTAATCACCCTCGGAGCATATTATATTGACTAATTTAGACTATACAAAAGAAATTTTAGGATTTTTGCACTAAATAATAAATCTAGAATTTTGAATTAATTATTTTACTAAGCTTAGTCTTGCAAAATATATCCCAACAAGAGTAACAACAGCGAAAATAATTTGAGAAAGATTAAGCCATTCAGAAAATAAAAAAGCTGCTAAAACTGTTGCTGTGAGTGGCTGCATTAACAAACCAATAGAACCATTTGAGGGTGAAATCTTCCCAATGCCCAATGTTATTAGAAATTGACCACCAAATTGACAAATAAAGGCTAGTAAAAATAAATTGAGCCACTCGAAATTTGAGGCTGGAACATTAAGTCCCGAATCAAGCATCATAGGTAAAATTGAAAAGAGGCAACAAAAAAGAGTCGTGTAGAATATTAAATTAAGCGACGTTTCTTTACCAAGCTTAGCAATTATTAATAAGTATATTGCATAGCCAACAGCTGCTATGACACATAATAAATCTCCAATTATTTTTCCATTTGCATAATTATTGGAAAAAATAATTAACCCAGTGATTCCAAGGTAAGTGATTAAAAAAGATAGCCCAAAACCCTTCGCAGGAACCTCTTTAAAGATTATATATGCTAATAAAGCTACAAATACTGGTGCAGAATTTACAATAATAGTTGCATTTGAGACTGAAGTTATAGCCATACTGTAGTGCCATAAGATCAGATCAGTTGTGAAAGCTAAAGAAGCTATCGCTGTATATAAAATAGTTTTTTTATTTTTAAGACTAAAAATAAAAGTCTTATTTAAAGAATAGTTGAGGATAGCAAGCATAGGTAATGCCAAAAACATTCTCCAAAATAAAATTGCTGAAGAAGAAAGCTCGCTCCACTTTACAAAGATAGGTGCGAATCCAATTAACATTGCTCCTAGAGAGAGAATTAAAAAGAAATTTGCTCCCTGTAAATTTTTAAACATCTAGCTATACTCTATTCATGGACAACGATATTGTAGAGCAGAATAATGAAATAATCTCAGTTGGAGAATTAAATAGATCTGCAAAATTCCTCTTAGAAAGTAACTTTCCTTCAGTTTCAGTAATAGGCGAGATTTCAAATTTAGCAAGGCCTGCTTCTGGCCACATTTATTTCTCTCTTAAAGATGATGAAGGTTCAATTCAATGTGCAATGTTTAAGGGAAGCAATATTGGTCTCAATTTCAATCCCAAGGATGGAGATGAATGCATCGTTTCAGGAAATATTAGTCTCTTTGTTCAGCGAGGTAATTACCAATTAATTGCAAAAAAAATGGTTCTTGCTGGCCAAGGAAATTTGATGCAGGAGTTTGAAAACCTTAAAAATAAACTCAAGGAAGAAGGTCTCTTTGATGATATGCACAAGCTTCCTATACCAAAAGCTCCTAAGCATGTTGCTGTTGTTACTTCTGCTTCAACAGCAGCGCTGCAAGATATTTTAACAACAGTTGAAAGAAGAGCTCCAAGCATGAAGATTTCTTTGAGTCCTGCAACAGTTCAAGGAGAAGATGCATCCAAAACAATCATTGATGCTTTGAGGAGAATCCAAAAATATAATGAAAGTTCTACAGATAAGATTGATTGTGTTCTTCTTTGCAGAGGTGGAGGCTCAATAGAGGATCTTTGGTGTTTTAATAATGAGCATTTAGCTAGAGAAATTTTTAACTTTGAGATCCCTATTATTTCTGGAGTTGGTCATGAAATAGACTTTACCATTGCTGATTTTGTATCAGACCTTAGAGCTCCTACACCAACTGCGGCTGCAGAGATTGTTAGTGAGTTTAATTTTAATCTTATCGAGAAACTTTCAGATATATCAAAAGATTTAATATCGCAAATTAAAAATATTTTAAGAGATAAGAATCAGAAACTTGATTATCAAAGTTCTCATCTCAAACATCCAGCTCATGCAATCAAGGAGCAAAAGAGAATTCTTGTTTCATCATTTGAAAAATTAAGGATGCTTGTAAAACAAAAAATTTCAGATTCCAAATTATCTTTTAAAGAAAATACAAATTCTTTAATGGTAGAAAATCCTAAATACATTATTCTTGATAGAAAGAATTCTTTGCAAAAAAACTATCAATCTTTGAAAACATTAATTCAAACTTCATTGACTGAGTCTCATGCAAATCTTATTACTTTTGAAAAAGTTATTAAATCGATTGATCCTCAAAATGTTCTAGATAGAGGATATTCTTTAATTGCTAATAAAGAAGGAAATATAATTAAGGATTCTGCTCAAATTAATGAAGGTGAAGAGATTACTGCAAAGTTAGCTAAGGGATCTTTTAAAGCAAAAGTAGATAAGAAGAATGATTAAATTTTTAGCTTTATTTTTATTTTCAAGCAACTTATATGCTGATGTCTTTGACGGCAATTCTGGCGGTATTATTGCCTTGCCTGTTTCTAATGAATATGTATCAAATGAATATCTTTTATTTGAGATAGATGGAAAGAAATTTGTAATTGCAGGTATGCCTTATGTCTTAGAAGAGAGAGTTATTAATATAGATAAAGAAAAAATAAAAGTCTTACCCGTAGACTATGGAGAATCAAGAATCACAATTCAAAATGATAGTCTGGTGAATCCATCCTTAGAAGATCAAGAGAGAGCAGCAAGAGAAAGAAAGCTATTACAATCAGTTCTTTCAAAAAAAAGTAATTTTGATTTAGATGATTTGAAATTTTTAAGGCCAGTTGAGGGAGCTGTAACTAGTGGTTTTGGCAAGAAAAGGTTTATAAATGATCTTCCAAGATCCCCTCATTTAGCTTTAGATTTGGACGGCTTTGATGGAGATCCTATTGTTGCGCCCCTCGATGCAAAAGTAGTCCTTGTCGATAATTTTTTTTACAGTGGCAATATTATAGTTTTAGATCATGGCAGTAATGTTTTTACCTCTTACAGTCATATGAAAAAAAGTCATAAGATGGTTGGTGATACAGTCATTAAAGGTGACTTAATTGGAGAAATTGGCTCTACTGGAAGAGTAACTGGTCCGCACCTGCATTGGGTAATTTATATGAATGGAAATCGTATCAATCCAGAAATAGTATTAGAAAAAGACTTCCCTAAGAATCTGCTTGCAGACTATCAAGATGCTCCTGAAGGGTTAACTCTGTCTGAGGAGTAAGAAGACTCAATACAACCTCACCGCCTGGCTTTATAAAGTATGTCGCAGGCAAGATTTGAGGTGATTCAATGCCCCATACTTCTCTAGGATGTGAAGTTATAGAAGGTATATCAACTCCAAATCTCACAATTAAAGGATCAAGGTATTCTGGTTCAAGGCGATCAAAGTTATATGCAAATACTTTGATATCAGGATTAGATTCAGCAAAACTTACCAATTCTGGCATTTCCTTTAAACAAGGAGGACACCAGTCAGCCCAATAATTAATAACTATCCAATTCTTATCTAGTTCGCTTTTAAACTCATTATTTGCTTTATTGAATTGAATATCGCCTGTGCTACATGAATAAAAGAGTATAAAAAGTGGTAATATTTTTATAAAATTTTGCATCAAACCTATTTTGAGACATGTTTAGCTTTTTTCAATACCCTTTTTCAAGCTTATTGATAATTTTTTTGCTAGTAATCAATAAAATACTTATTTTAATAATTTATAAATTACCTTTTGCTATCTTTTGTTTTTGGTCAATCCCATTATTATTTTTTTCTTTCTTTCTTGGAAAGAAGTCAATAAAGGGCTATCAATCCTATGCATTTATACTTTTACTATATTTTATGTTTTCCAGTCTGAGAGTTTTTGGTGTCCCAGATCCGATTATATTTGACATAATCGAGCTTAGTTTAGTTGTTCTTGCTTTTGTAAATGCTCTGTATGGGCCAAAAAACATAAATAGCAATTGACATGTCAAGCAAACTTGACATAACATAACTGCATGATTATTTTACTAACTTTAACAATTTGGTGCTTTTCCGCACTTGCTTTGAAGTTTTTACCACTTCTTATTAACTTAATTTAATTAATTTATAAATATGGCCAAGATTACGCATAAAGGAATGTGGATAGAGATTAAATCTCTTGATGCAGAAGCAAAAAGCAAATATATACTCTGTAATCTATTTCTCTTGATAGGTGCATTTCTTTTCGGAGTGCATCTTGCAGCAATAGGTGGAGTTGGTATTGAAGCGTCAGAGGAAGTTTCATCATCCTCTCCATTTTTAGTCATTGTAAGAGTCTTATCACTATCTTTTATGTTTGTAGGTGCCTGGCTGTATAAAGATTTTTTTGCAACACAAGATGAATTTCTTAACAGATATAATGAATTTGTTCTAAGTAATGGGGCTATCGGTTTTCTTTTTGTTGGTTTTCTGATTTCTATTCTGTCTCCATATATTGATTATCAAGTAACGTTTTATGAGTATTTTCTTGGCTTTGCCCTTGGGACAATTATTGGTGGATATAGATTCCATAATAAATTTATTGGTTAATGGATAATTCAATCAAGCAATTAAGAGAGCAAATGGGTTTAAGTCAAGCAGATTTGGGCGATTCTCTTAATGTAAGTAGGCAAACAATTAATTCAATTGAAAATGGTAAATTTGACCCGAGTTTGCCGTTAGCGCTTAAGTTAGGTAAATTTTTTAACACTCCTGTTGAGCAAATATTCTCAACAGTTAATTTTGATAAATAGGAAATATTATGGAAAAAGCTAAAGGCATGATCACATTTTTAGACAATCTTCTTGGAAAATTTAGAAAAGTATTTGTAAATATTCTGACAGTTATTTTTTTAATGCTTATTACATTTGGGATTTTTGGCAGTATCGGTTCACTCTTTGAATCTGATGAAATAGAAACCAAAGATCAAATCTTGTATCTAAAGCCAAATGGCGTAATTGTAGATAAAGCAATTACTAGAAATGACCCTTTTGAGGAATTTGAAATTTTTGGGAGCTCCACAAACCAAATTGAGTTAGAAAATATTCTAAAAGTAATTAAGAGTGCTGGAACAGATGAAGACCTTAAAGCAATTTATCTAAATGTAGATGGTCTAAGAGCCTACTATACTTCTGCATTGAAAATTGCAGATGCTTTGTATAAAGCTAGAGAGAATGGAAAAGAAATAATTGCTTTTACCAGTGGGTTGGGAACAACTAACTATCTTATAGCCTCTCAAGCTAATGAGGTAATTCTTGAAAAAGATGCATACGGATCTATTTTCCCCTTTGGTTTTAGCAGAGTAAGGCAATATCAAAAAGATTTTTTTGAGAATATTAAAGTTGATATTAATGTATATGCAGCTGGTGATTTTAAGTCTGGTCCTGAGGGTTTTACCAGAAATGATATGTCTGAAACAGATAGGCTAGCGTGGGTAGAGTTTGTCACTCCTGTTTGGGAAAAGTATAAAGCTAAGATGGAAACAGGAAGAGGCTTTGAATCTGGGAAGATTCAATACATTGGTGATAATTATCATTTGCTTGCTTCTGAAAATGGAGGCGATGATAATGAAACTGCACTTTCAATAGGTCTTGTAGATCAGTTAATGACAAAGCAAGAAATTAGAAACTACATGATTGAAAAATTTGGAAGTGAAAATGATTATGAATGGCCTGAAGGAATTTCAGGAAGAGAATATCTTTCTACCCTAAAAGATGATGATATAAGTAATAAGCAAAAAAGAGCTCAAGAGAAAAATAAGATTGCTGTTATCCACGTTGAGGGGGCAATTGTTACAGGTAGTATAGATTTTAATACTGCTGGGTCTGGTGGTATTGTAAAAAATATAAATAAAGCCAGAGATGATGAAAACGTAAAGGGGATTATTTTAAGAGTTAATAGTCCTGGTGGAGATGTATATGCATCTTCAATGATAACAAATGCATTGGAAGAATTTCAGGCAACTGGCAGACCTGTAATAACTTCTATGGGTGATATTGCTGCATCCGGTGGTGTTTGGGTGACGACAACTTCAGAAGAGATATGGGCTGAGGATACAACTTTAACTGGATCAATTGGTGTCTATAGCGTTGTTGCTGATCCTACTCCTCTTTTAAAGTGGACTGGTAATAATTCCGATGGCGTGAGTATGACTAAGGCCGGAGATATTTATGATCTAAGTAGGGGAATGAATGAGGAGCTTAATAAGCAATTCAGAGAAAACACTGAGAACTTTTATAGAGAGTTTGTTACCAAAGTTGCTGAAAATAGAGAGATGGAGTATTCAGAAGTTCTCCAGTTTGCTGGAGGGAGAATATGGAGAGGCGATAAAGCACTCGAATTAGGTTTGGTAGACAAATTAGGTTCTCTAGATGATGCAATTGATTCTATGGTCACAAAACTTGAATTAGAGGACTACAAAGTCTTTTCTTACAATACTAATGTTGAATTTGAGTTTGATTTAAACTTACTTATAAAGAATAAACTCCCCTCTCAGATCCAAGATTTGTTGAATGAGATTAGCGGTCTTAATAGGATGTTTTTATCTGGAAAAGATAAATATGTGGTCGCTTATTGTTTTGATTGTGGCTTCAAGAATTTTGAATAATTTCTTTAATAAGATTTAAGCCTATCGATTTTTTTCTTTCTAAGGACTCTTTCTCAAGTTGAGTTAGAGTCCTAAATATATTCTTAATGTCTCTCTTAGAATTATTAATCAAATAATTCAGGTTTTTATCAGAAATTTCTATATTAAGGTTTCTTGCAATAGCCTTGGTAGCCTCTAATAACTCATCATCATCTATAGCCTCTAATCGAAGTGATTCCATTTTTTTTATTCTTGAAATAAGATCAGGAATTACTTCAAGCCCATTAATATTTCCAGAAAGCAAAAGTAAACATTCTTTTTCATAACAATCATTTATTAAATTGAAAAGTGCAATCTGCCACTCTCTATGGCTGTTAATGAGATCAATGTCATCCAAACAAACTAAGCTTAGGTCACTTACGCCCTCCAAGATTGAAGGTTCAAGGTTTAAAGCTTTTTGCATGGGAATATAAATTGTTGAATTATTAGAGTAAGAAAAGTCATTACATATGGCCTGCAGTAAATAACTTTTTCCATTACTTCCAAGGTCATCTATAAATACTTGAGCACTCTTATTTTGACTTGTAAGAATATTCTTAAGCATTTGAATAGTTTTATAATTATTCTTAGAAATAAAAAAGTTTTCTAAAGAAGCTCTTTCATTAATTTGAATCTGAAGCGCAAGTTGACGAGGATTAGACATTGTCTTGTATAAAATTATTTTTAAGCCACCATCTGAAGTAACTTAAAAGACTAAATACTGTAATGAATGTAATTAAAACATGTAAAACCTTTAGATTAATTACGACATTAAATATTTCGATTAATATCAAACCTAAAATATAAATTATTTGAGAGGTTGTTGTTATTTTACCTATCAAATTTGGTGAAGGAGTTTTTTCAGTAATTGACATCTCAAAAGCTGCACCAAGAAGAATTAGCATATCTCTGAGA